>Ga0209514_10000356_pt1 | contig 96460 bp, 94 predicted proteins | sample Subgrocontami58m_FD_187452 | JGI IMG/M metagenome (GOLD analysis project Ga0209514, IMG submission 187452) | Subsurface groundwater microbial communities from S. Glens Falls, New York, USA - GMW37 contaminated, 5.8 m (SPAdes) (version 3) | ecosystem: Environmental > Aquatic > Deep subsurface >... | reverse complement strand
GACATCATGAATGTACTTCATGAAACGACTATAGCCGCTTCTAAAGTAACTTGCTATGTATATCTGCTTCATTTGGACTCCTTATTATCACTTCCTAAAGAGTCCAATATGTTTCTGAACCTTTGCAATGTATTATGAGTAACTAATGGTCTCATCAACTCTTCATGTTGATAAATTGAAGACCAATCTTGTAATCCTGCTCCAGAAGCAGACTCATAACTTCCCGAAGATCATCGATGCTTTTGCCGCTAACCCTGACCTGGTCTTCTTGGATAACCGGTTGGACTTTGAGCTTAGTGCCCTTGATGAGCTTGACCATTTGCTGTGCGGTCTCCCTGGGGATACCTGTCTTGATTTGAATATCAAGCTTGGCCGGGGAGGTAGGTTCTATCTTCTTCCATTCCAGACACTTCGGGTCCACTTTAAGCCGGGCGCACTGCCCGATGAGCATCTCTGTAATCGCCTTCACATTTCCATCATCCCCACTCAAGATATGAATACTCTTGGCTTTTCTATCCAGGGTCACCTCGGACTTAACGTTTTTGAAATCGAAGCGTGATGAGATTTCCCGCTTCACATTATTGATTGCGTTATCCAGCGCCTGCATATCCACCATACTTACTACATCCAATGACGGCATTTTTACCTCCTTGCTTGGAACATAATCCAATTAACATATTTTAGCACGAAACTGGTTGGCGCTGTCATTGCGGTCCTCCGTCTGAAGGACGAAGCAATCCCTATCCGTGAATCAATGCGGATTGCAACCCTCCGACTGTGCTCTTTCAACTATGTTCGGGACAAGTCATGGTAAACTTCCTCTAAAAAACAGGGTGGTAGCGTGATATACTTATTCGCGTATGAATACCATGGCAGAGAGTATCAAAAAGTCTGTATTCAGGCGTTTTCCTCCAGGTATCTGGATGATGATGGGACTGGATACTCTTCTCACCATAGGCTGGTCTTCTGCTTCTCCATTTCTGGCGCTCTATCTGTATAATGAGCGCGCCCTCCCGATGAGCCTGGTTGGAGCGATATTTCTCGCCGGAGGATTGTTTTCAGGCGCCACTAATCTCATCGGCGGGATGCTTTCCGACCGATTCGGGCGCCGGCGTCTTCTCCTAACGATTTCCAGCGTCACTACCTTTACATCGGTGACGCTGGCGCTGCTCATCGGAATGTCTGCCCCGGTCTGGGTGATTGCCCTTCTCTTTATTGCTGCGCGGAGTATTAACGGTACCATCGGCCCGACTGTCTCTGCCATCGTTGCTGACCTTTCACCCAAAGACAGGCTTACCGAATCTTATGCTGTGGTGCGGGTAGGGGGCAACCTGGGGTTTGCTATCGGTCCGGCAATGTCCGGCTACCTGGTGGGTTTTCTGTCTTACGGCTGGCTCTTCAGTATCTCTGCCGTTACCAGCCTTGTAGTAGTTATCCTTATCTATTTATTCTTGCGCGAGTCTTTTGGGGGGAGTAAGGAGCGGGTAGATTTCCGTAGTACCCTGGCAGTCTCCAGGGACCGCTCATTTCTTGTTTTTGCTATTGTTTGTATTCTGCTTGTGCTCTCGATAGGGCATTTGGGAAGTACCCTGTCTATCTTTACTGTCGATAACCTTGGCTTCTCCACGGCTCAATACGGATTATTGCTTACCGCTAATGGTCTTCTGGTTGTGCTCTTCCAATATCCCGTAACGTTTCTAGTCAGTAAAGTAACTAAGGCAAATGGTCTTGTCCTCGGTAGCTTGTTTTATGTTGCCGGGTATTCTACACTCGGATGGATTACGAGCTTTGACTGGGCGTTGTTGACCATCGCGCTGATAACCGCCGGTGAGGTCACCCTATCGCCGATTTCCTCGGCGGTGGTAGCTGAATCAGCCCCGGCCGATAAGCGGGGACGGTATATGGGCTTCTTCGCCCTCAGCCAGACAGTGGGCTTTTCTCTATCGCCGCTCTTCGGCGGGGTGTTGCTGGACATCTTCCCCACAGAGCCCATCTTACTCTGGGGGATTATCGCCTCTGTAGGGATAGTTGCGGCGACAGGCTTTTACGGCTGGGGTAAAATGGCTACTAAGAGTCAACCAACACTGACTCATTAGGATAAGCTTTTCAAAAAGTCATGCTATAATCAATGAGCCTGTTTCGTTCAAGGAAGCATTATTACTTCCTGTGTCGGCATAATAGTAAAACGAGGTCTGAAAAATTTGCCAAAGCGCAGAATCGATAGTTTGCTAGTGGATAGAGGGCTGGTGGAGAGCCGGGCTAAGGCTCAAGCTCTGATTATGGCTGGGGAGGTGACGGTTGATGGGAAGACCGCCACCAAGGCAGGCACTCCGGTAGCCGATGATGCGGTCATCAGCATTGCCGAGCCGCCTCCATTTGTCGGCCGGGGCGGTCTTAAACTCAATGGCGCCCTCGACCAGTTTAATATTGATGTTTCCGGTAAGGTAGCCATTGATATCGGGGCCTCGACCGGCGGCTTTACCGATTGTCTGCTCAAGCGCGGGGCAAGCCGGGTGTATGCCATCGATGTTGGCTACGGTCAGCTTGATTACCGCCTGCGGCAGGATGCGAGAGTGGTGGTTATGGAGAGAATCAACGCCCGCTACCCGGTTACCCTGCCTGAAAAAGTGGATTTGGCCGTTATCGATGTCTCATTTATCTCTGTTGAGAAAGTGATTCCACCGGTGGCCCAACTGGTGAAAGATGGCGGTTGTTTAGTGGTTCTCATCAAACCCCAGTTTGAAGCCAGGCGGGAAGAGGTGGGTAAGGGGGGAGTCATCAGGCAGTCGTCGGTTCATGCCCTGGTGTTGGGGCGGTTTATCGCCTGGGCAATAGGGCAAGGTTTCAGGCTGCGAGGTTTGATAGCCTCACCGGTTCTGGGAGCGACCGGAAACAAAGAGTTTTTTGCTCTGTTGGAATTGACATAAAGTATGAACAGTTGCGAATTTATGCTCGGAGTCTCAAGCTCAACCAAATATAATGGTGCAGAGCATAAGCCGGGCAGGTAGATTTACTCTATGTAGCTTGACCGTCTCTGACTAGATTTCTCTCACCCTCAGGGATAGGAGGGGGAACCGGCTCGCCGGAAATTTCCTTGACTGCGCTAAAGCGGGCCGGACAGACTTCAAGGCAAGTTCCGCATTTTATGCACTTTTCCTGGTCGATAACATGAATCAGGTTTCTGCCTCCTGCGATTGCTTCCTTGGGACATCTCCTGGCGCAAATCATGCAGGCTTGGCATTTTCCCGGGTCGATGTAGTAGGAGACGGCTTCATTAAATAGCTTGTCAACCTCGTCACGCGTAAAAAGTTGGTCGTATTCCGCCGGGTTATATAGACGTGTCCCCAGTTTCTCATTCTTCACCCGCTTGATGTAGGGGACTAACTTGATAACTTGGGCGAGTTTGGTCTTCACTTCGTCTTGGTCTATCCCCTCGCTTCTGCCAAGCGGTCCCAGCTCAGTTATCTTCTTGCCGAAATCATTCATAATTTCAGCAAAGCGGTTGCCTTCACCGGAGGACATAAATTCGATTCTTAATCTTTCCGGGTTCAGCCCGGTGTGCTCCATAATTCTTCTGACCAGAAGCGCCATATTCAGGGCGTCATAGTTTCCTTGCGTAACATAATTACACTCATTTAACCGGCAGCCGCCGATGAAGACGCCGTCCGCGCCATTGGCAAAAGCCTGCAGGACAAGCTCCATATCGACTCTTCCTGTGCACATTACGCGCACCAGCTTGGTTTCGGTTGTATATTGCAGTCTGGAAACTCCAGCCAGGTCGGCAGCCCCGTAGCCTCACCAGTGGCATACGAAGCCCAGGATGCCGGGCTTATAGTCTAGTTCTGTAGTCATGCTTATTACCTTAATGATTCTATGTTTATTTGTTAACTGCTATGCCTGTTGAAAAAGCGGTTTGAATCTGGCTTAAGAGTTCTCCATTGGTAAAGTGCTTGAGTGAAATAGCGTCACTGGGGCACTTTGAATTACAGAGACCGCATCCCTTGCAAAGAACGGGATTAACCACCGCCTTTTTGCCCTGCTTTGTCTCCCGGAACTCGATTGCTCCATAGGTGCAGGCCTTAATACACGCTCCGCAGCCGAAACATCCTTTTTCATCCACCGTACAAACGGAGCCGGATGCGATGACGGTATCATGAGAGAGAAGCGTTACTACACGTCCGGCGGCTCCGTAGGCCTGGCTGACGGCCTCCGATATATGCTTGGGATAGTGAGCAGTCCCGCACAGAAAAACGCCGTCTGTGGTTGTGTCCACGGGGCGTAATTTGACATGGGCTTCTTTGAAAAACCCGTCCAGGCTCAAGGGCACTTTGAACAAGAGCGATATTTCATCGGTAGTTGCCGAAGGAATAACCGCGGCTGCCAGAGCCAGCAAATCCGCATCCAGGGCAACTTTCTTACCCAAGATTATGTCGGTCGCGGTAACTCTCAAGATACGTTTGCCGCCCTCCTCGACCACTTCAACCTGAGGCTTGTCATCCGGCTCATAGCGGATAAACTTCACCTCTTTATCTGCCGCCTCCCGGTAGTAATCCTCTCTGAATCCATAAGTTCTCATATCCCGGAAGATAATGTAGACATCCTTCTCGGGGTTTATCTCTTTCAGCTTCAAGGCGTTCTTCACTGCCTGTGAGCAGCAGACCCGGGCACAGTAATTCCTCTCTTTTTGCCGGCAGCCCACGCATTGAATCATCACAATGCTCTGAGCGTTAGTTACGCTCGCTTCGCCCCTGGCGATTCGCTCCTCCAGCTCCAGCAGCGTCAGTACTCTATCATCTTTACCATAAAGGTACTCGGTTGGTTTATATTCGTCAGCGCCGGTAGCAATGACGGTCGCTCCGTGTTTTATTTCTTTGTCCCCGCGCTCGGACTTCACTCTTGTTACGAAATTCCCAACATATCCCGTAGCTTCGGTTATCGTGGTATCGGTATATACATTTACCAGGGGGTGTTGATACACCTTCGTCCTAAGGTCATGCAGATACGCCTGGACATCTTGTCCTTCCAGCGTATAATGCAATCTTCGGGCTATCCCGCCTAAGTCCTTATGCCTTTCTACCAGGTGAACTTCATGACCCTGCTCAGCGATGGAGAGGGCGCAGGTCATTCCGGCCAAGCCTCCCCCGACTACCAGGGCGGTCTTGTTTACAGGTAAATCGAATTCCTGCAGCGGCTCCAGACGGCAAGCTCTGGCAACCGACATCCTGATGATTTCCTTTGCCTTCCGGGTGGCCTCTTCCTTTTCATGAGAGTGCACCCAGGAGCAATGTTCCCTGATATTGGCCATATCAAGGAAATATTGATTAATGCCCGCCTCACGAAGCGTGTCCCGGAACAGAGGCTCAAGCGTTCTCGGAGAGCAGGCGGCGATAACCACCCGGTTCAGCCCCTTTTCCCTGGCCAGGTCTGTTATTTCCTGGGCGGAATTTGTGGCGCAGGAAAATAGCTGTTCCTTGGCGTAGACGACATTGGGCAAGGTCAGGGCATATTCTGCTGTGGAAGGAACATCTACTATCCTTCCGATATTGGCCCCGCAATGGCAGACAAAGACGCCCACCCTCGGCTCATCCTTGGAGACATCTCTTTCCAGCGGATATACCCTTTCCTTACTCAGCTTCCCGCGTCTGTAGTCAAGCAGTTTACCGGCCTGGGAGCCTGCCCCGCTGGCTGAAAAAACGGACTCCGGGATATCTACGGGACCCTGGAAAGCTCCGCTGGCAAAGATGCCGTGCCTGGTGGTCTCGATGGGATTAGCCGGATTTGTTTCACAGAATCCATGAGCGTTGAGTTCGATTCCGAATGTTTCAGCTATCTCATCCACGTCCCTGGGAGGGTTCAAGCCCACAGACAACACCACCATATCGAATTCTTCTTCTTTAACACCCTCGTCAGTGGTGGAATATCGCAGGGTGACGTTTTTGGTTTCAGGTATCTCTCTGCCAAGCGATACATAGCTTCTTATAAACCGGACGCCGGGCAGGTTTTCCGCCCTCTGGAAGTAGCGTTCAAAATCCTTGCCGAATGCCCGGATATCGTTATGGAATACGGTACAATCGGCGTCGGAGTAATGGTCTTTGGTCAAAATCACCTGCTTCTGGGTATAGGTGCAGCACACGCCTGAACAATAGCTGTTGCCGCCCGGGATAACCTGTCTCGAACCGACGCATTGAATCCAGGCTATTTTCTTTGGATGTTTCTTGTCCGAGGCGCGCTCGACATCGCCCTCGTAAGGTCCGGTGGCGCACAGGAGCCGCTCGTAATCCATACTGGTCACCACATTCTGGAATTTGCCGTAGCCGTAGTCACCCTTCACCTTGGGGTCGAATGGCTCGAGTCCGGGAGAGAGAATTATGGCGCCGACATTTACTTCTATCTTCTTCGTCTTTTGACCGAAATCTATGGCGTTATTCTTACATACCCGCACGCAAGCCAGACACTTCTTCTCTTTGAGGTAGATACAGCTTTCGTCTATATACGAGACGAGGGGAATTGCCTGGGCGAAATAGATATGTATCGCCTTGTTCTGGGATATGTCCTGATTAAACTGGTCTGGGTATTTTATTGGGCAGTATTCGGCGCAGATGCCGCAACCCGTGCATTTATCCTGCACGATGTATCTCGGTTTTTGAGACAATGTTACCTTGAAGTTGCCTGCTTCCCCTTCGACACTGTCAACTTCAGTTAGAGTCATCAACTCTATATTGGGATGCCGGTCGACCTCGACCAGTTTCGGTGACAGTATTCACATGGAGCAGTCATTGGTGGGAAAGGTCTTATCGAGTTGGGCCATGTGGCCGCCCAGGGCGGGACCCTTTTCAACCATGTAAACCTTGAAACCACCGTTGGCCAGGTCGAGAGATGCCTGGATGCCGCTGACGCCTCCCCCCACCACCATGACATCCCCAAAGTTACCCTCAGTCAGACCTTTCCCAAGCAGTTGAATTTTCTCATTCAGCGATAGTTCTTTTACCAATTCCCGCCTCTCTTTTCCAGGTTTCTCAGGCTGCATATCGCCTCTTACCTTTGTTCTAACATTTAGCTATTTGCCTTTCTGGCGATGGCGTCCACTATCTTTTCCAGTCCGTATTTGTCTACCAGGGATTCCAATCCCCGTTCCAGTTGTCCCGGCTTCTCTTCTTCTCCTTCTTCCACCTCCACCTCTCTTTCCTCGTATGTCAAAGCGCCGGCCAGGCACCACTTAACACAAATCGGCTTATCCAGCGCCGGGTCGTTCTCGCACATATCGCATTCCAGGGGAAGACCGGAATCAGGTTCCATGAAAAGCTTTCTGGATGGGCAGGATGCGCGGCAGAAGCTGCACTCATCATGTTCCTTGCCGTCCATGACATATCTGTATCTGCTTGTGCATTCGGATTTAGTATATTCACCGGCGAGCACGGGAACAAAAATGTCTCTTAACGGGTCGCGGATAAGCGAAATACGGGACCTGGCCGGGTTGTTGCTGCTGTATTGCGGTTTGGCGTGAAAAGCGGAGCAAGCCACTTCACACGCCCGGCAGCCGTTGCATTTATCGGCGTCTATCTTGATTAACTTAACTTTTTTTGTTTTCTTCTCGCTTGGCATTCTCGCTCACCCCCGTCATTTGTTTTCTGCTGAGGCTGCCGCCGGGACGGCAGGCGTACTCTCATCTTCTTTCAGGAGGCCCCTTTTAAGAAAGTCTTCGGCAATGTAATCCAGCCCCAAATCATGTAAGGACTCTCTGGTAGGAATGCCCTGGTTGTTCCAGCCCTTAAACTTGTAATATTCATCCAGGAGTTTGGTTTCAAGGTCGGGGAACCTGTTCCGCCAATGGTCTTCAGGCGGCTTTTCATCGGCTCGCCTCATGCCTCTTCGTATATTAATCGCCCGCAGCAAAGTGCGGTTCCTTCTGGCTATTTTAGACAGTTTGTCCTCATCGATGTTTATCCCGGTCGCTGAAGAGATTAGTTTCGGCAAGTTGTGTATATGGTAGGGAGGCTTGAGGGGGAATGATGACAGACCGGCGCACAGCCCGAGGGCATCATCGATGTAATGCATCTTCTCTTGCCAGTCGACTATTTCACACGTAGCTTGAACAGTCGGGTAGTATGGATTCGAGTGTTCCCCGCGCGGGTCCCAGTCAAGGAAATATTGTTTGAACTTTTCATCAGGCACCTGGTGCCAGTTCTTGACAAACTCTTCCCGCTCTTCCCTGGTAGTGAAAGGCGCCTGCGGGAACTGCCCCTCTATCTGGGTGATGTTTATCTTCTCGCCGGTGGAGTACATCAGGAAATAAACCGGATTCAACATTCCCAGTTTTAGAGGCAGTTGCTCATGTTTTTTGATAGTGTTGTGGTCGTATTTTTCCGCGCCTTTGCCTATCCGGCGGGCGGCGTGATAGACACCGTCAGCCAGAATATCTCCTATCCCCTCCCGCCTGACGATTTTATCCAGCAGCCAGAAGAACCGGCCCTCGTTATCGGCCGGCATCCCGGGGAAGTCATTATCGGTTAAAATCCCGGCTTCATAAAGCTCGAGGGCGAAGGCCATAACTTGCGGGGCTGTAAATGCGTCCACGCCGTATTCCGTGGCACGCTGGGCTATTCTAAAACCAAAATCCAGGTCTGACATGGCTGCCATTGTATAGGTCAGCTTCGAGTAGCATTTCATCATATATTTTGAAACCCCGGGGTAGTGAATCATGGCTCCGCATTCCATCGGGCAGTTGTAGCAGCTCAACAGGCGCCCCCGCACCTTGGTTTGAGTCTCCTTCCACTGTTTTTCGATTTCCTTGGTCCAGAAATCTTTTCTCCGGTGGCGTGCGTTCCCCCAGGTGAAACTGGTGGTGTGCCATTCCTCATCGAAGATTGCCATCTCTTGAGGTGAGCCAAGCCCGGCCAGGATGGGCGGCACCCCCTTAACCGGATTTTCATTTCTCCATTCGATGTATTGAAGAACTTCATTGCATAGCCCGAAAAATTCAGCCGGCCGTGCCATCAGGATGTCTTTTGTGCCGCGGACGGCAATCCCCTTCAGCCCCTTGTCTCCCATAACCGCGCCTATTCCCAGGCGGCTGGCGCTTGACCTGCCCTGCTCGATGGAGGCAAAAGCGACTCTGTTCTCACCAGCCAGGCCGATGGTTGCCACCTGCGCCCTGGGTTCTTTAAGCTCCTTTTGAATCAGTTCGGCGGTTTCTTGAGAGCCTTTGCCCTGCAAATGGGAGGCGTCGCGTATTTCCACCTTGTCATTGTTTATCCATAAATAAACCAGCTTGGCGGATTTGCCGCGGATGATTATCTTGTCATAACCGGCATGTTTCAATTCAGGCGCGAAGAATCCCCCCATCATTGAATATGCCATCAGCCCCGTCTGAGGTGAAAATGTGGAAACAATGGTGCGGTTAGCGCCGGGAGCAGGTGTGCCGCATAACAGACCCGTGCCGAATATCAGTAGATTTTCAGGGGAAAACGGCTCAGTTTCAGGCGGGACTCTATCCCAGAGTATCTTGGCGTTAGTGCCTAGCCCGCCAAGATAAAGCTCGGCTAGTTTCGGGTCGGTTGTTACTCTTTCGATGTTGCCCCGGGATAGGTCGATTTCTAAATTGACCCCAGTCGCTCCATACCTCATCTCTTACCTCTTGCTGTTCCGGCATTTCGGTAGCTCTTCGCTATGCAGTCAAAGTATTCATTGGCTTTCTCAGTCAGTGTATCGTGATATTCATCAAACAGGGCGGACGCCTGGGGCCGTAACCAGTTCCCGGGGAGCAGTTCTAAAGGCAGGTCTGGGTCGAAGAAGGGCAACTTGCGGTATTCGTGCATAAGGTTGAAACGGGCTACAAAGCACTCGCTGGCTTTGATAGGTTCACCCGCCTCTAACCGTTTCAGGTGCTGTTCCAGCTTAGGTTGGTATTCGGTCAGGAAGTCTGCGTACTTCTTGTGAATTTTACCCAGGTCCCAGCAGCCGGAAACAATCCCCTTCGGGTCTGTACAGTCCTGGGATTGGGACTTGAAGATATGGACATATTGCTCGATATCGAGTTTTTTCAGCAGACTCTTTACATCTCCGGTCAGTTCATTGGGTGAAATCCAGGTGGCTTCGCCTAAAGCTCCGTAGCCCATCCACCCCAGCTCAGTTCGTAAGGTGTCCCTTCCCTGACGCATGCGCTCAGGTATAGAGTAGGTGATGATATTCCAGTTACCGTCCCAGTGAGATGTGGTGCGCCGGAAAATTCGCTGGGCGCCTTCGGCTATCAAACTGCGCCCTTCAGCGGTCAGCGAATAGTAGCTTCTGCGGTTGGCGTGCCTTACTTTCAGGAGACCGGAGCGGCACATCCTTGAAACCGCCGACCTGGTAGACGATTCAGACAACCCAAAATTGCCAAGGAGATTGACAAGGCTGCCAATCCCGATTTCGTCGCCCTTATCCAGCACGTAATCACCGAATAGTGTCAGCATCGCTGATTGAGGACGAAACATAGTATCTCTCTTTTTTAGTAGTGCGTAAAAATAACGCTATAACATTATAATCATTTTACCTGATACTCTGTCAAGTTATGTGTCATAGCGAGATGTTGGTAGACATCTCCCCTCTCAATCTCCCTTTTTTAAAGGGAGATTGAGAGGGGTTTTTTTATAACAACTAATCATTTGTCAACGAATTGGCTTTCTTAAGATTTTCTCAAATCTTAAGAAAGCCAAAGAGCGTCAAGGGTAAAGACCTACCTCCTTGCGATGGTACTGTCAGAGGTTAGCAAAAGTTACCGCCATGCGTCTATACTGAAAGCTTGGCCGTGACCGCCGCTGAACCGCTCGGAGGCTGTTTCATGACCGTCGCAGACGATGATATTATAGCTTCCAAATGGGTCAGCCCCTCCGACCGGCACCATGTAATCATCACTCAGTTCTTTCCAGTGTTTACCTGAGGTCCTCTCTATCCCCATCCAGCCGTTGGTGGATTCATCGGGCGTGCCGCGCATGCGGTAGTCTCTCAAAGGTTCAAATGCCTTCTTCCATATCCAGTCGTATATTTCCTGCTTTGTTTTAAAGCCGTAGTTATACAAGTCCATCGCCATCTGTGGAACCAGTACCAGCGTGAAGCCTCCCTCCCGGCAAGCCCAGATGTCTTTGGTGAGAAATTCAAGATAGTTGTGCGGTCCCGGGATGCCTTTGACCCCCAGATACCGGGCTATGGCTCCATGACCGGTTCTCTGAAGCGAACGGTAAACGCCCGGCATATGAACCTGGCCGATGTTCCATGTGCCCGGGTTGGCCGCCATAAGAACGCTCTCGTTCTTTTTGAAGCCTAATTCTTCGTTCAGTCCTTTCCAGCCCGGGGGTAGCGCCTCGGCATACTCAGCGAGGATGAAGCCTCCGTTGAGAACAGCGTTGCCATAAGTCATTATGGTCGTCACGCTTTCCTTATAACCGCCGAGATTACGCCAGAGCATACCGCCGACGCGGCCGATGGTCTTGTTAGCCGGGTTTCCGATGCTGAACCGCCCGTAGCTCACATTCATCCCTATCTCTTTGTAGATGGGACCACTGACCAGGAATGCCCCCCCGTTACCACGTCCGTCACCCGTTCCGCCGCCTGATTCGGCAATGGCCAGCACCACCGGGAAATACTCCGGCTTGCACCCGGCCATGACGGCATTGACTGCCACCTGCTCTACTGTGGCCGTCCGGCTCATGGGCATGAATTTTACCACATCCCCCTTCTTTCGGTGCATTCCCCTCTCCATCCCCGGCCCTCCCCTCACTTCCATATCACGCTGGAGAGTAATCAGTTCGTCCGGTTTGTGGCTGGTCCCCGTTAGCATTTCAGCCACTGCCTCTTCTGTGGGAACTATTATCGGCAGGCCGTCCGTATACATGGAGAAAGGAGCATTCAATATACCGGGCAGATTTTCTGTCTGCTGGTAGAAATCCTGGGCTTCTTCGAGAGAACCTTCAAAAATAACTCTGGGTTGTTCGGGCGCCCACTGGCCGCCTTTCTTCTCTGTGGCAGTCAAGGGCTTGGTCAGGGCATCGAGCAAAGGCTGCATAACTTTATCAGCTTCTTCGGGTCCGGGGGACTTACGGTCAGCCTCGACTAACCGTAGCTGCGGCAACCCGTGCACGACTGCATCATGCCTGATTTTTCGGGTCTCCTCCGTGTAGCCGAGGAGCACTGTCGGGATACCGTCCCTCTCAAGGTCTGCCAGATAAGGCAACTGCCTGTTAACAGCGCCATGTCACCAGCAAACTCCCAGTATCACCGCATCGGTGGTCTTTCTCTCTTCTTCAGTCAAGGGAATAGGAGTAGGCGTATACCCTTTCTTCATCGACCAGTTCACATCAGGAAAATCACCCTTTAACCGTTTCTCAAGGTATGCCCAGATATCCTGCTCACCGCAGAGACTCAGGTGGATGTTCTTGCCTTCGAGCTTATCCAGCCGCTTCGCCAACGGCGATAGGTCCACCGGTTCCTGGTTACCAACGGGATTGAGACACTTGTAAACTGCATCTTTCTTTGCTGCCATTCTTACCCTCCCAAGTTTATTATGCTTATTAATTTACACCGCTTGACGGCCAACTGCAAGGTCTAATAGCCCATTGACTTCTTTAGCGACTGGTCAAGCCATATCCAGGTCGGGAAGGTCTGCTCAAAGTAGCCTACATTAGCTTCTCCGGAGTAGTTCTTTAGCCAGGGCCACCAGAAGCGGCTGCTTGGGCCGCTGACGCCTGAGATTTCATAGACCTGCCCGTAGAGGTACCTGGTGAGGTCTTTCATCATCTTAAAAGCGGCAGTCTCACCCTCGGTAATGGCAGCTAAGCGAATCTTAGGCATCGCCTCATTCAGGACGGGGTCGTCAACCAAACTGCGGTTTGTCGTAGATATTCCGTAATACGCCGGCATCGAGTACCAGACACCTATGGGGTTACCGCTGGAGGATACTAAAGCTTCGTGCTGCTTATTGTTGACGATGTTATTGTAGACGCCTGCCTCTTTAACATCAAAAACGACATCTATACCCACTTTGGACAACATATCTTTATAGATTGACCAGTTATCCACCTCAGTGGAGGTGAGGAGAGCCGATGTCTTGAAGCCATTGGGGTAGCCGGCTTCTTTCAGGAGCGTCCTTGCTTTTTCCGGATTGTAGCTCCAAAGCTCTTTGATGTCGGCGGGCATCTCAGGGTCGTCCAGCCCGAGGTAGAGTTCGGCATAGTTCTTGTCAAGAGGGAATGGCCTGCCCGGGTATGTCCCTTTGCCTTCGAATAAAGCATTGGATATTGCCTTGAAATCGATGGCCATGTGCATCGCCTTGCGCACCCGGAGGTCTTTAAACGGTGGCTTGTCAGTCCTGAAATTTATGGTGGGCGTGCCACCACCGCTGCCGGTTACTTCCAGGAGCGAAGGTACCTGCTTCCGCATTGATTTAGCATCTTCCATCGTAACGCCGCCTAGGGTGTCAATCTTACCTGTCCTCAGGGCTGCCAGCCTGGTAGAGGCATCGGTTATGATGAAAAACATTACCCTGTTCAGGTAAGGTAACTGGTTGCCCTTGCCCGGGCCTATTGGGTCTTTCTCCCAGTAATTAGTATTACGGTCCAGGGTTACGGTGCTGCCAGGAACGTATTCCATCAGCATGAACGGGCCGGTGCCGACTGAGTTCTTCCAGTTACCCTGGCCGCCATACTTGTTCACCACTTCTGGAGCAACCATCTGAATGGAATCGCCGAAGCGGCCGATGGCGGATAGCAGACTCTCCGAGGGAAGTTTGACAGTAACCTCCCAGGGGCCGGTTTTGGTTATCACCGCCGGTCTCAGTTCGGGGGCAACTCTGTAAATGTAAGCTGTGGTGTCGGTCGTGACACGTTTCAGATGGAAGACAAAATCGTCAGCCGTGAATTCACGACCGTTGACAAGCCGGCTGGCTTCGCTCGCCGGGTTGAGCGCCCAGCGGACTCTCTGGCGAACCTGGAACACGATAGTTCCTTCATTCTTTGCCGTATCGATTGTCCACTTAGCGCTCTCGGCAAGGACGCCTCTCCGGTTCTTCCAGACATCAGGGTTGCCTGTCCAGTCGGCCTCGTTGGAACCGTAACCTCCGGCGTTGCCTTTTGCCCAGTCACCTTCGAACGGGTCCTGATTGACCAGGTCGATGGTAATGCTACCGACTGTGTGGAAAATAGTATCGATGTACTGCGGGTCGGCGGTTGCAGGGAGGTTAATCGTCCCGCCATATTTCGGTGCATCTCCAACAGGTTTAACCGCCTCTTTCTCGGTTGGGGCCTCTGGAGTTGTTGGAGTAGTTGGCGTGGTTGGAGTAGATGGGGTAGTCGGTGTTGTGGGGCTTGCTGGGGTAGTCGGGGCTGCTGCCGGGCCGCAGGCCGCAATCATTAGAGATAGCACCATTAGGCTGCTCAGCACCAGCATTGAGATTTTCTTATTCAATCCTTTTACTCCTTTTAATTTGAAAATCATTTTATTTTCCGGTTATTCTGGTATACAGGTTGTTCTATTCCATCTCTGCCTGTTTATGTGTTTGGATTATGGTTAACTTCAGTGTAGTATAATATTGTAAGTTACACAATCAGGTGGATTCTTATATCTTGCTTCATAATTACCTGTAAGGCGACTAGGGTAAAGTATTAGTACCTAGCGCTATCGATTCGCTAACAGAGGATAAGGAGAATTGTTATGGGGAAAAAAATAATGATAAATCCCGGCTTGCCACAACACAATAACTTAACCTATGCGCCGGCGGTGCGAAAAGGGAACATGCTGTTCATCTCGGGTCAGGATGCTGCGGAAACCGACCCGGTAACAGGTAGATTAACGTTCAGTAATGATATTCTCGAGCAAACGAAAATAATTTACGAGAAACTAAGGGTCATCTTGGAGACTGCCGAAGCCGGCTTCGAGGATGTGGTTTCGACTACAGACTACATAACCACCACCAGGAATTACAAGGCCACTGCGGATGTTCGCAGGCAGTATTTTGGGGAGAGCTTTCCTGCCTCTACCGGCGTTATCGTCAAGGGTTTGTTGCACGCTGGAGCATTAATCGAGATTGACGCGGTAGCTGTTCTTGACTGAGAAGGACATCTGCTGGAGTATGCGGGCATTATTAACTATAAAACAGAACTGCGGTTAGCAATACAACAGCCGTCAATCTCAGAAAATTGACCCGATATGTCGATATAGTTTATAATATACAAGGCTGGAGTAAACTAGGGTATAGAGAGGCCGACAGGATTGCACGAATGTTGCGCTGTGGTGGGAATTTATTCCCCTGGTGAGGATGTAGCTCGGCTTACCTTCTTTGCCCTATTCGCTCTTCAGCATCGCGGTCAGGAGAGCAGCGGTATCGCAACCGCTGACGGTGATGGTATCCAGGTTTATACTAATATGGGTTTGGTAACCCAGGTATTTACTGAGGAAGCCCTGAGCCATCTTACAGGGCATATCGCTATCGGTCATAACCGTTACTCCACTAGTGGTTCCAGCCAGATTTGCAACGCCCAGCCGTTTGTCGTCGGTACCGGAGCGGACACTATCACAATCGCCCACAACGGCAATATCGTTAACGCCAAGCACCTGTATGAAGAACTCTCAGCGCAGGGCTACGCTTTCAAAAGTACTACGGATACAGAAGTCATCGCCAATCTTATTATTTCAGCTCCTGATAAAGACCTGGTAGACAAGATTCGATATGCTATGCACCGTCTTCAGGGCGTCTATTCTCTGACTATTATGACCAAAGACCGTCTCTTCGGGGTGCGCGACCCTCTCGGTTTGCGGCCGCTTGCCCTGGGTAAGATTAACGGGGGCTGGATTTTTGCCTCAGAAACTTGCGCCCTCGACCACATCGGCGCCACTTTCATTCGTGAAGTTGAACCGGGTGAGATAGTTGTAATCGATGAGAAGGGTCTCAAGAGTTATCCTGAAGAGTCTGGTAAAAGAGCCTTATGTATTTTTGAGTATATTTACTTTGCCCGTCTGGACAGCACCATTAACGGGCGGTTGCTTTATCTTGCCCGGAAGGCAATGGGAGCGGAGTTGGCCGAGGAGCACCCTGTAGAGGCTGATTTAGTTGTCGGTGTGCCCGATTCGGCTCTTGCAGCTGCTGCTGGCTATGCGCAGAGGTCGGGTATCCCCCTGGCTGAGGGTTTGGTCAAAAACCGCTACGTCGGCCGTACTTTTATCGAGCCTGACCAGCGCATCAGGGACCTTGGGGTCAAACTCAAATATAACCCGATGCCTCAGGTGTTGGCAGGCAAGCGTATAGTGGTGGTCGATGATAGTATCGTGCGCGGGACCACTACTCCTCACGTGGTAAAGCTACTGAGAAAAGCCGGGGCTAAGGAAGTACACATGCGTATTGTTGCCCCGCCCATCCGCTACCCGTGTTTCTTTGGAGTGGATATGTCTAGTTACCGTGAGTTGCTCGCTGCTAAGAAGACCATCCCTGAAATCAAGGATTTTATCGGCGCCGATTCACTTGGTTACCTCAGTGTTGAAGGGTTAATTAAAGCGGTAGGTTTACCTAAAGATAATTTCTGTCTGGCTTGTTTTACAGGCGATTACCCGATGCCGGTTCAAATCGAAATGGACAAGCTGGCGCTGGAGTCCGTCGCAGCCGGTAAGCAGGCTGCTCTGGATACAAAGTAACCTGGAATTGTAATCGTTACCAGTAATTGTTCAAGCGTTTCGGTCTCAAGGCGATGCCTTGCGCAGCAAGGCATCGCCTTGAATTATCTTTGAAGTAGCTCTGGTAATATTTGTTTAAACTACCTTCCTCTGATATTATATGAAGCTATAGCTTGAGGCGAGGCAAGATGAAAGTAGATTTTTCTAGATTGGACAAGGCTTTTAACCCTCAGACACTGGTAGTGGTTGGCGACAGGGCGAACGGTCGCTGGCTCAATGTCGGGAAGGAGTTTAAGGGACAGCTTTACTCCGTCCAGGTTAACGAAGAGACTGCCAGGGCCATCGAGGCCAAAGGGATAAAGAACTTTAAGAGCGTACGGGATATACCTGGGACAATAGACTTGGTTATTGTTACCGCGCCAAGGTCGGCGGCTCTCCAGATTCTGGACGACTGCATCACAAAGCAGGTAGGCGCTTTACATTACTTTACAGCCGGCTTTTCCGAGACAGACACAGAAGAAGGCAGGGAACTGGAACGCAAGCTAGTCGAAAAGGCTAGAGCGGCAAACATGCACCTTATCGGTCCCAACTGCATGGGCATTTATAATCCCCAGGCGGGTTTGGGGCAAAACCCCTGGCAGTATACGGGCTTTTCGGCTCCGATATGTTTTATCTCGCAGAGCGGCACTCACGCTACTACCTTCGGTCAGCATGCTTCCCAGCAGGGTATGGATATCAGCAAGGCGGTCAGTTTCGGTAACGGGTTAGTGCTCGATGCTGCTGACTACCTGGAATATTTTGATTATGACTCTGATATAAAGGTCATCGACGTGTACCTGGAAGGGGTGAGAGACGGCAGGCGCTTCCTGAATGTGCTGAAAAAAGTAGCCGCCCACAAGCCGGTAATAATCTGGAAGGGCGGGCGTACTGAAGAGGGTAACCGTGCTATCGGTTCACACACAGCTTCTCTGGCTGTATCCCTGTCCATCTGGGAGGCGGCCGTGAGACAGTGCGGAGCGGTGGAGGTTTCCAGCATCGAGGAACTGATTGATACGATGAAGGCAATCCTCTATTTCCCGCCTGTTCTGGGAAATGGAGTGGGCATCGCTGGAGGGTCGGGAGGACCATCGGTAGCCATCGCCGACGCCTTTGCCGAAGCCGGCCTCAAACTGCCCAGCCTGACAAAAGTATCCTACGACGAGCTGGCCACTTTCTTCTCTCTGATTGGCGGAGGCTACCGCAACCCCATCGATACCGGTAATGCCAACCGCAGGGACATCAAGCGAATTATGGAAATTCTTGTACGGGATGCCAATATCGCTAATATTGTGCTTCTGACCGGTTCCCGCTGGGGTATGATAGCCACGCCTGAGAGTGACTTCCAACTACTGGATGAAATACGGAATATGACTTCAAAGCCGGTGATGGCTATCGTTCCTTTTGTCACTCCGGAAGAGATGAAAGAGTCCAGAGAAGCGACCAGGAAATTTCAGGATAAGGGCGTCCCTGCGTTCCCCTCCATAGAGCGCGGCGCCTGTGCCCTCAAAAATGCCTTGGATTTCTACCGGTTTAAAAATGGGGTCTCCGACTGATTCTACCTCATGAATTCGACAGGCTCAGGACGAGCGGCGCAAACTGGGTCTCCGTCTGTGCGGAACTTAAAGTTTCTTTTCCCATTCTTTGCGTGAAATTTCCATGAGCATGAAACTGTATCCGTCCATGCTCATTTGCCCGCACTCGGCAAAACCGCATTTCCGGAAGCACTTCTGCGCTCTGGCGTTCCAATCCAGCGTTTTCAGATGGACTCTATCGACCTTGGTGTGCTGGAAAATATGGTCGAGCAGGGAGCTAATTACATCGACTCCATAACTCTTATTCCAATAGTCCCGGTCGCCAATCATAATGCCCATCTCGGCTTCTCCCCGGCTTGTATTAAGATTGTAATAAGAGCAGTTGCCGATGTGCTTGCCGTCAAGGGTATCAACGGCGAACTGCCGGCTGGTGGTGCGGGGGGTGCGCAGGTCCCAAGTATAATCAACTAGGTATTGGGAATAAGAAATGAAGGACACTGGGGCGGCATCGAGCTTGGCTAGCTCGGGGTCAGTCTCCCAAGAATAGTCGTCCCAGGCGTCGGATGGGTCTTTGTCCCGAAGTACAATTCTGCAAGTCTTAATCATCAATGGTCATTCTACCTCTGCTGGTTCCGTCCTTATTAAGCTGCTTCGTCCCGGCAAATCGGGGCTGGCAAAGACATGTCCAACCAGAACTATCCCTCTTCATAGCTTGAGATGCAGCGGGTCCTCACGTGCCTCCAGCTCCGTCAAGGCTTGCCCGGCTGTTTCCCGGACTGCTTCATTATTGCTTTCCAGACAGTATTTAAGGCATGCCCTGGCCTGCGTAGTGCCTATCTTGCCCAGCGCCTGAATGGCTGCCATTTTAACATCCACATCAGGGTCACTGACCTGCTTGACTAGTCCGGGCACAGCAGTTTCTTCTTCGAGTTCACCCAGCGCTCCGGCTGCTTCATAACGTATCTCAGCGTCGGGGCTGCTCAGCTCTGCAAGTAGGGACGGCAGCCAGGCAGAGTCGCAACTCTTCCCCATGGCGTAGACGGAGCTGATTTTTAGTTTAGCATCTGACCCTCGGTAGGCCTCCGTGATTGCCTGCTTGACTTCGGGCAGGCTCATTGGTGAGGCAGCTTCCAGGGCGCGGCGGCGCACTTCTATCATCTTACTTTTGTCATTAAAAGCGGCCAATAAGGCTTTTTGCAGCCTTGTTTTGTAGCTGGAGCGAAGTTTGTCATGCTCGGCTATTATGGCGAATTTCCCCAGGGCTAAGGCGGCGGCCGATTGCACCTTCTCCGAGCTATCCCGCTCCAGCAGACTTATTAACGGCTCAATGCGAGAGGCTTCTTCATTTTCCCAGAGGCCCTCGATAGCCTGAGCGCGTATTTCTTCGTCCCGGTCTTTCAAGCAATATTTAAAAATTGCGTCGAAATTAAGCTCGATGTTGTCTTCAGCCAATTCAACCAGCCGGCTCACAACGAGCCGCCGGCGTTCCGGTTCCATTGCCGGCCATAAACTTTTCAGCAGTTCCAGGTCTGCCTGGTTGATATTGGTTAGCTCAGTCAGCCGTGTACTGAGCAATGGTTCGTTGCTGTTGGCTAAATGAGCGATAGCATCTTTGGGGGATGGTATGGTGGGTTCCATAGTTCTGGCTATTCCTCGTCCTCTTCCTCATCCTCGTATTCCTGCCCTTGCTCCCAGATAGGCTCGGTAAATAAATCTATGTACTCCCCCATAGCTTGGGCGGCAGCTTCTTTAATGCTCTCTTTTGTTTCGCGGGCTATCTGCGCAAGTTCGAATGTATCGACTTCAACACCCAGCATTTTGGGTAACACGCCCAGTATTGCCAATGCGGCCATGGGATTCTGCACGCGGCTGGTATAAGCCGGCACCTCGCCCAGCAGGCAGATGCCGTCGATGCCTCTCTCTTTAGCCACCCCCAGCAGTATTCCGTTCAATCCTGAGATTTGGAGGTTGCCTCTCTGCACCAGGTCGTACTTTCTTAATTCCCTGGTTAGTTCCGGGATAGTGGCCACTCCCCAGACCTTGGGCTGCTCGGTGTGATGCATGCGGGTCTTGGCGGCAGCCAGGGTATATATTCTCTGCACCTGGAACTTCTGTGCGATATCGATGACGCAGTTAGCCAGTTCGTAGCCCTTGGCAGCCGGCTGGTCGTCACCAATAAAGAGGATGATATCGCTGCCCCCATTCTTGTTTTTCCAGTAAGAGAACTTGCTCTGTGGGAACTGGGGCGCTTCGATGACATTATCCCTTACCATAACCCCGATGGGGTCGAAAAAGTGGGCGGCATTAATTTCTCCCATCGGCTTAAAGCCCAGCTTCTTCTCCAGGTACATGGCAACCAGTAATGAGACGTTGGCGATGCCCGGCCAGGCGGCTATCAGATTGGGGGAATTAAGTTTCGGCCTTGCGTAAAGCTTGACTAAATCACTCATTGTTTAAATCCTAAATCTTAAGTAAATCTAAATCAAAAGATTCAAATATCACACCAATTGCAAAATCCAAGTGCCACAAAAGTATTGTCTTTTAACCTTTGGGCTTTGTCTCGCATTTGAGTTTTGTTATTTGCTGGCCACCGATACGTTATTCAGGTATAAGGGCGGAGTGTAGAGGAAGCTGCCTTCCCATTTGGACTCGCTGCCGATGGCGGCAATCTCATTGAGTAGCTTGTAAATATTCCCGGATACCATGGTGTCTTTCACCCTGCCTACTATTTTACCATTTTCTATCTTGTAACCCAAGAGGACATTGCCGCTAAAATCACCGCCCAGCACGTTCCCCTGGGTGGCGCCCATAAGTTGCTCGACCACCAGCCCTTCTTTAATGTCGCTGACCATCTCATCGAAAGTGGTTGTTCCTGGTGTAATGATAAAGGCGCTCGGCGATGGGGCAGGCATCGAACCGCGGCCCCTGTTGCCGTTACCGGTGCTCCTGGTCTTGGCTAATCCGGCCGTTTGCAGGTCATAAAGGAAATTGCTGACCACCCCGCGCTTAATCAGTGGAGTGCGCCGGCTGGTCACCCCTTCATCGTCACAGGGACGGGTGGAGGGGCGGTAAGAGACTGTCGGGTCGTCATGGAGAGAGAATCTTTTGTCAAAAACAAGCTGCCCCAGCCTGGTGCCTATAGGCGAAGCCCCTTCTAGGACGGTCTTGCCGTTAAACGCAGCCATCAGTGGTGAAACCAGGGCGCTGGCTACTCCCTGGGTGGTAAAGACCACGGGCATTGATTTGGTGCGGACTGAGGCCTGTCTTTTCGCCCAGTCAAGTTGCCTGAGGATTACACTGGTTATCTCTTTGGTCTCTAATATCGGCCGGCAGGAAGTCGCGCTTTCTCCGACGAAGAGCATATCGGTATCGCGTACCAGTTGAGCTTCGATGCCGAGGCTGAAATCACTCGATTTATAACTTACCTGCCCGCCGCGGGAGTTCATCAGGTTGACTGTCTCCGTGCTCCAGCCCACCACGCCCTCGCACAACAGGCCGGGTGTGTGCTTGATTATTTTAGCTATCATTTCTCCACCGAGACCCGTCATCGTCTCAGGAGACACTTTAGCCACAGAAGCATCGAAGATTCTGAACTGGTGGTAATCAGTCAATCCGGGAAATTGAAACTCGGCTTTCTGGCCGAACTGGGCGGTTTCGACTGCCATATTTACCAGTTCCTGAGCATTGTCCAGGGTGGTAGCGGTAGCGTAGCCTATCCGGCCGTTTTTGATGACACGCAGGGAGACGCTCACGCTCTGCTTGCTCTGGACGTGCTTCAGGCGGTTGGTTTCAAAATGGACCGAGGTATCCTCTGAAGAAACCATAAAAACTTCGGCTTCTTCAGCTGCTTTCTTGGCTTTTGCGAGTATCTCTTCCAATTATTTGCCTCCTATAAGGCAATGCTGAATTCTGATGTGCGGTGAGCCATTCGAGACGGGCAGGGGCGATTGTCCGGCCTTGCCGCAGCCGCCCCCCTGGTTGAAATCAAGGTCGTTGCCGATGGCATCGATGTTCTTGAGTGTGGAGAAGACATTGCCCGTCAGCATCACCGGCCGGCAGGTCTCGGCAATCTTGCCATTGCGAATCATGTAGGCTTCACCGGCGGAGAAGGTGAACATCTCCATGCTGGTAGTGCCGCCGTACCAGTTCTTGACATAAACTCCTTCTTTGATGTCGCCGATGATATCCTGGAAGGATGTTGACGTGCGCGGCTCTATATATGTATTGGTCATGCGTACAATGGGCGGGAAGCGGTAGTTGATCGCCCTGGCATTGCCGCTGGGCGCTTCCCCCATCTTGGCCGCTGTCTCCCTTGAATGGAGCCTGCCTGTCAGCTTGCCTTCCTTAATCAGGTAGGTCTTTGTGGCAGGGGTGCCCTCATCATCGTATTTGTAGCTGCCCCTCAGATTCGGCACCGCTGCACCATCGACTATATTCAGTTCTTTGCCGCCGAAGACCTTACCCAGAATCATAATCTGCCGCATCTGCTCGTTTTCATATACAAAGTCGGATTCCGAGAGATGCCCGAAGGCTTCATGGACGAAGACCCCGGCCAGCACAGGGTCCAGCACAACTGTGTATTCTCCGCCTTTTATCTGGGGGGCGGAGAGCATTTCGACGGCCAGCCGAGATATTTCCTTTGCCTTGTCGTTTTGGCCCCGGACGGCGTCAAAATTGCCCCGTGAGCCTAGACTGACGCCGACCTGCTGCACCTCACCATTTTTGGAGGCGACCGCATTCAGGCGCAGTTGGACATCTATTCTTTCCTGGGAGATGAAGCTGCCTGAAGAGTTCAAAAAGATGGTTTTCTTTTGCCCGTCGCCGTAGCCGACTGACGAGGTCTGAATCCCCGGCGTGCTCCAGATGGTCTCGTTATATTCGTCCAGTATCTCCTTTTTCTTGGTCAGAGAAATGTCAGCCGGATTATGAGTCCTATCGGCCAATACGGTATCGGTAACCGGTTTTATATAAGCCAGCTTAATCTTCTCGCCGCTGATGAATTTGGATTGCTTTATGGCGGCGTCTATCCTTTTGGGCAGGTCGTCGAGGCTGTTGAAGCTGACGAACCCCCACCCGCCCCCCTTAGCCAGCGCCCGCACATTGCCCCCGGTAGCCGTGCTCTTGTTCACCGATTCCAGCTTCTTGCCCCGGTAGGTGATGTTGCCGCTCTGGCTCTCCTCCAGATGAATTTCTATATACTCGGCGTCATACTTAGGCAGCTTCTTGGCTATCTCGTGCCCGATTTCTTCAATATTTGGCATAGTTATCCTTTCCTCAGTGCCTTAGTTCCTATTTCCCGTTCGATTTCTTTAAGCGATTTTGTGGGTTCGTATTTCCGCTCCTCAACCAGCAGGCAATCGTAAAAATCTTCCCAAATCTCTTTATGCCTCTTAAGGTCTATTAGTACTGCTATCTTCTTTCCGTCATCATCGATTATAAAATTGATGCCGTTCATTATTTTGGCTCCTTAAAGCGATTAGGAAATTGCGGATCTCGTATATAGCTGAATTATAGCAGATTAGAAGCTGTCCAGTAAGCTGCGTTGTGACTAGACGATTTGGAGAAGTGAGTACGTTATATTCTTCTGCTTTCTTTGATTTGTTTTATTCGTCCCTGTGCTCTTCGTCTTTCTCTGAATGTCCGATAGCCGAAGAACAGCATGCCAAGCAAAGACACGGCAAGAAGGGCTATAAAAGCAGCAAATACCATAACAGGTATCTGAGTCACTGTTACCAAAACAATCAAGAAGGCAACAAAAACACCAACACAAAGAGTAAAGAGTCCAAAATCAATGGAAGGGAAGTCCGAGACAAATCCATCAATCTCCGGTTCCGTTAAATTGAACATGTGAATGTCTCTCCCGTGTTGAATGATTTGTACATTAGCGGGGTTAGCTGGAACAGGAAGTTGATTTGGTTGTATTGGTTGATTCTGAGACATTTAAGTGAACCCCATAGATTTGAGTTCCTCTGAACTGAAACCAAGAATTAACAAATTCAAGAGATGCGTATTGCCGCAATGCGAACATATCACACCAATTGTGGGGTAGACCGGGCCGCCTAGTCTAGATTGGGTTGGTTGAGGTGAAAGTGAGACGACTACATACTGATTGCCTACAGTCCAAGCGGCATGCCCGCATAGTGAACAAGGACGCATGGGACCTGTTTTATCCGATAACTTCTGGATAATCCGTTGAACAATTTCTTCGTTGCTCGCCATGAGTCAAAGTATATGCTGTAATAGATTTATCAGTCAAATCAATACACTATCAGCCTTTGTTTATTAGAAGCTCCCTGTTCAAAAAGGAGAAAGTTGCCTTCCCAAAAACCAACCCCCCCCGATGGAATCGGGGGGGGTCTATTAGTCAGGCGGACCTAAACCTTACTTCCGCTCTAAAATCACCGCCATGCCCTGGCCGCCGCCGATGCAGATGGTGGCGAGGTCGAGCTTGAGGTTGCTGCGCACCATCTCGTGGGCAAGGCTGAAGGTCATTCCTACTTCAGGAGTTCAATAAATTCTTCGTCGCTAATATCAGCCATCTTGATTATTTTCCTGAGAATACCTCGACCAAGCTCACGATGTTTTGGTACTGGAACCGGTGCGCGTCCCGGGCAAACCAGCCAGGAATGACTTCCTCTGATGCGGTCCACCCGGTAGCCTAGTCTCTGTAAGGCGTTTATGCATTCATCGCCGGAAACCATCGGCAACCGTGGCACTAAACAGCAACCTCAACCTGTTCCAGAGTATAAGCTTCGGGAATTGGGGTACCCTCTTTGGCCATATCTTCAAGGCAGAGATAGATGACTTCCTTTATGTTTGCCAGAGCTTCTTCCCGGGTTTTCCCTTGCGTGAAGCAACTTCGTAGCACCGGGACTTCCGCAAGGTAATAGCCATCTTCATCCTGCGTGATAACAACGGGTAGTTTCACTTTTTTCATGGTCACCTCCACTTTTGTGGTGGTTCAATTATAGCACACCACCCTGCCTGGATTCCGTGTCAAGCACGGAATGACAAATAATGGTGCTGAACGACCTTATCCCGGATGTCATTCTGAAGGAGCGAAGCGACTGAAGAATCTCACGTGAGACCCTTCGCTGTGCTCAGGGTGACAGGCCGGACGGGCTTGTCTCCTAAAACTAAAATCCCCCTCTCTTGTAGGAGAGGGGGATAAGAAATTAGGCTTTCTCAAACCTTACTTTCTCTCTATAATAACCGCCATGCCCTGGCCGCCGCCGATGCAGAGGGTGGCGAGGCCGAACTTGAGGTTGCTGCGAACCAGCTCGTGGGCAAGGCTGACGAGAATGCGGGCGCCAGTGCAGCCTATGGGATGCCCCAGCGAGATGCCGCCGCCGTGCGGGTTGGTCTTGTTCCAGTCGATATTCAGTTCGCCGATGCAGCCGAGCGACTGTGAAGCAAAGGCCTCATTCAGCTCAATGCAATCGATGTCTTTCAGGTCAAGCCCAGCCAGCTTGAGGGCTTTCCGGGTTGCCGGAACGACGCCCAGCCCCATATAGGCTGGGTCGACACCGCCTGTGGCGTAAGAGCGGATAGTTGCTAGCGGCTTGAGCCCTAGCTGTTTTGCCTTGTCTGCTGACATAATGACAAGGGCGGCCCCGGCATCGGTTATCGCCGAGGCATTAGCGGCTGTAATCGTGCCGTCAGCGCTGAAGGCCGGGCGGAGTTTGCCGAGGGCTTCCAGAGTGCTTTCCCTGGGGTGCTCATCGGTATCGAACATCTTCTTTTCCCGGTTCACCGTGACTTCCACGGGGACGATTTCCTCTTTGAAGATGCCCGCCTTGATGGCGGCGATGGCGCGGGCGTTGCTGTCAACGGCCAATTTGTCCTGGTCCAGCCGAGTGATGCCGCACTTCTTGGCGATATTCTCCGAGGTTAAACCCATGTGGTAGTTATAAAATATTTCCCAGAGTCCGTCATAGACCATGCCGTCAACCAGCTCAGTGTTGTTCATCCTGGCACCCCAGCGGGCTTTAGGGAAGTAGTAGGGGACTGAGCTCATATTCTCCGTGCCGCCGGCGATGATCACCTCGGCATCGCCCGCTCTGATGGCCTGGGCGGCCAGAGCGACGGCCTTCATCCCCGAAGCGCATATCTTGTTCACGGTGAAGGCATTGACTTCCTTGGGGATACCGCCGTAGATGGCTGCCTGGCGGGCGACATTCTGGCCTTGCCCGGCCTGGAGCACGTTGCCCATAATGACCTCGTCGATGTTGACGTCCTTCAAAGAAGCGTCCCAATCGGCGTACTTCTTCTCCAACTCAATCACGCCTGCGTCCCTGAGTTGAGATGGCGCCAGGGCGAGCACGCTGGCGTCGACTTTCGGCTTCAAGCCAATCTTCTTGAGCGCCCCTTTGATGGCGATGGCGCCCAGTTTGGCCGCAGGCACATCCTGCAGCGAGCCTCCGAAATTACCTATCGCAGTTCTTACCCCACTTACGATTACAGCTTCAGCCATTAACTTCTCCTTTTATGTTTCTTACTTGCCAGGGATTATCTACTTCCCCCTCACCCCCGTATCAAGTACGGGGCAAGCTCTTTGGCCCTCTCCCCTCCGAGGGGAGAGGGCAAGGGGGATAGGTTTAATATCCCTACTTCTTGTACTCGTAAAACCCCTTGCCGGTTTTTCGTCCCAGTTTGCCTTCGGCAACCAGCTTCCTCAAGACGGTAGGGACGACATACCTGTCTTCCTTAAGGGCTTTGTGCATGGCATCCGCCATCTCGACAACGATATCAAGGCCGATAAGATCGGCGAGCGCCAGTGGTCCCATCGGGTGATTCAATCCGAGAGTCATTGCCGTATCGATATCCTGCGCCGAGGCAACGTTGGTCTCCAGCATTTGCATTGCATTTATCATAAGAGGCACCGCCAGGCGGTTAACGATAAAGCCGGCCGTATCCGACACGACGACAGGTGTTTTCTCCAGAGAAAGGGCGAAATTTTTGGCTATTTCGACGGTTTCGGTGCTGGTTGAGCTTGCCCGGATAATTTCAACCAGTTTCATTACCGGCGGAGGATTAAAGAAATGCAAGCCGACCACTTTATCCCAGCGGTTGGTCACTTTGGCTATCTCGGTCACAGGCAGCACGGAAGTGTTAGTGGCAAGGATGGCATCCTTCTTACATATTTTATCCAGTTCGGCAAAGGTTTTCTTCTTTATCTCCAAATCTTCGGCGGCTACCTCAATAATCAGGTCGCAGTCCTTAAAATCTTTAATATCTGTGGTGCCTTTAATCCTGGCGAGCGCCGCATCCTTGGCTTCCTTTGTCAGCCGGCCTCTTTCCACAGACCTTCCCAGGGCGGAATCGATGAATGCCAGCGCTTCGGCAAGGCGCTTTTCGTCTCTCGATGAACCGAGTACCTGATATCCTGCCTGAGCGCATATCTGGACTATGCCGCGCCCCATGGTACCGGTGGCGCCAAGTATACCTACTTTTTTAATTTCCATCGTGTGCCTCCTTTAGATTTTGAGTGGGTTACTTTGCCTTATAGTCCGGCTTTCTCTTGTTCAGGAAAGCGGTAGTGCCTTCGACAAAGTCCTCAGTGGTGAGAACATAAGATAATAAAGCCCTCTCTACCTGGATGCCGTCATTCAGCGGCATGCTGGCGCCTCTAATCATGGCCTCTTTGGCAGCCCGAACCGCGAGCGGGCCGGCCTGACAGATAGTCTCAGCCCATTCTCTGGCGGTGGTCATCAGCACGTCCTGCGGAACAACTTTATTCACCAATCCGATACGGTAAGCTTCCTGGGCGTCGATGGGTTTGCCCATCAGAACTAGTTCTGCCGCCTTGCACCAGGGTATCATGCGGGGTAATCTCTGGGTGCCGCCCCAGCCGGGTATCAGACCTAAAGTAACCTCCGGAGTGCCCAAGTGGGCGGTCTCGGCGGCGATTCTGATATCGCAGGCAAGGGCAATTTCCAGCCCGCCCCCCAGGGCAACGCCGTTAATCGCGGCAATGAGAGGTTTCCACAAATCCAGACCGTACATGGAGGTATTCGGCCATGTCCAGTTATCGTGCCCGTGTTCGCGCATAAAAGGCAGGGTCTCGCTGATATCTGCGCCGGCGCAGAAGGCTTTGTTGCCGGAGCCGGTGACGATGCCGACCCAAAGGTCATCATCATCCCGGAAATCCTCCATGGCATCCTGGAGTCCATTCCAGGTTTCCAAATCGATGGCGTTAAAAGCCCGCGGGCGGTCGATGGTGATAATGGCGATTTTGCCTTCCTTCTTGTAGTCGATTGGCATGGCAAAACTCCTTTGATACTATTTGAATGAAGACTCTCCGAGAAGATCAGCCTGTTGGTTAAGCCTTGATGATTTTAACAAAGCGCTCGTACAGTGTCAAGGTGAGGGATGATATTGAATCCGTAAAAAAAGCGAGGGGGCATTGCACCCTCGCTAGAATCACCCACACTGTTTCTGATTGCTCAGACCAGACGGCGGAAGACCAACCCCAGAATCAGTAAGGCCAATCCGATGATAATAACAATCCATCCGCCTATTTTTAAGGCGCCGAACTGGGGACGGGGCGGCCAGGCTTCCAGGTATTCTCTGGTGTCCAGGTGGTGGGAAATGGAGCTAAAGTAGCCTTTTTTTTCAACCCAGTCCCAGATAATGACACCAATACCCAGGAGGATAAATATCCCCCCGATGGCCAATAGTGCTGAGACATCACCTTGAGACATTACTAACACCTGGCTCCCTGGGACTATTTAATTAAATATATATCTTCTTTGTGTCTTTTTCAACTGGATGATGATACAGGAATGTCATATTAATCTATAAGCTGGAACACGGGCAGGGACGGCGTGGATTATTTGTCCATACCGTCCCTGCCTGAGATTCCTCATCATCCTTCAGCCGAAGGACTCCTCAGAATGACATATGTGGCTGCCAAACTAGCTGATTACAGCGGTTGCCCCGGCTTCTTCCAGCTTGGCCTTGGCAGCGGCGGCATCCTCTTTGTTGACGCCTTCCTTTACCGGTTTGGGAGCGGCTTCTACCAGGTCCTTGGACTCCTTGAGACCGAGGTTGGTGAGCTCGCGTACGGCCCTGATGACGCTAATCTTGTTAGCCCCGATATCCTTCAGGGTTACTGTGAACTCCGTCTGCTCTTCCACAGCCGCTGCTGGACCACCTGCTGCCGGCGCTGCTGCTACCGCTACCGGCGCTGCTGCGGTGATGCCGAATTCTTTTTCCATAGCTTTCACAAGTTCGGCCAGATCCAGTACCGTCATGCCTTTGATAGTCTCCATGATGCTTTCGATTGTTGTTCCCGCCATTATTATTTTCCCTCCATTTGTTTTATTCTACCTTCTAAGACTGTGATAAATCCCCTGATTGGGCTGGCCAGAGCGCTGGCCAGCGCGGTAATAGGGGCGTTCATCTGCCCCAGGACTCTGGCGAGCAATACCTCCCTGGATGGCAGTGTGGCCAGGGTTGCCACATCTCCTGACGTCAATAGCCGGTTTCCCAGAAAGCCGCCAGTGACAGTCAGGGTTGCTTTAGAATCGCGAATATACTCAGTTACGATTCTGGCTGTCCCGGATGCATCGTTGTAGCCGAAAGCGATAGCCATTGGCCCTTTCAGTGAGCCGACCACTTCATTCTTCCCCGTTTTCTCGGCGGCAAACCGGGCCAGGGTGTTCTTCACCACACGGTATTTGTTGCCGGATGCCTGCAATTTGCGCCTCAGTGTGTTCATCTCAGGCGTGGGAAGTCCCCTGTAATCTATCAAGATACCGACGTTGCTTTTACCAAATTCCTCCTCAAGTTCATCGATTACTTTTGCCTTTTCAGCTTTTTTGACCATATCTATTCTCCCTCCCCTGTCGCTGGACACAAAAATAAAAAAGTCCTTGTGCCGTCGCACGAGGACTTTATTTCATACTCACCCGATTTACCCACTCACATTTCGGATGGGGCAATCACGTTTTCTGTCGTCCTCGGCAGGATTATTAAGTCTTTCGACTCCTGCTGTCTCTGGATAACTTTGTGTATTATAGCACAGAATTATACTTTTTGAAATTCGTAACTGATTCTGTCTCCGGGCAATTTTGCTACTACCACTTTGAGATTCATGCCCGGCTTAACATCCTCCGCTTTAATATCTTTACTCAGGCGGCTGAATATTCTTAAGCCATCGCTGAATTCACTCACCGCGATGATATAAGGGGCGTCATCTTCAAAACCGGCTGGAGCGTAGCCAACTACAGAATAGGCGACCAGTTTACCGGGGTTTTTCACCTCTACCCACTCCGTATCACTCTTCAAACAGGTCGGGCAATCCATCTTGGGCGGGAAGTAGGTAGCGCCGCATGATTTGCACCGGGTAGCCATGACCTTACCCTGAGCCAGGTGGTCGACAAACGCTGCGGCCCTTGTTTCAGCTGTAAAACTCACTTTACCGAAAGTCTCGAAGCCCATCTCGTTATCTCCTTAGGATGATTACGTTACCGTACTGGCCGACTCCGCCGATGTTGTGAACCAACCCTATCTCTGCGTTTTTCACCTGGGCTTCGACGGCCTCTCCCCGGAGCTGCCTGACGATAGTTCTCATCTGAGAGCCGCCTGTGGCTCCGATGGGGTGGCCTTTGCATAACAGACCTCCATCGACATTTACGGGTATCTTGCCGTCGATGTAAGTCTGTTTTTCTTCAATGAGCCTGGTTCCTTCACCCGGTTTGGCGAAACCGAGGTCTTCGTAAGCCAGAATTTCAGAAATTGTAAAGCAATCATGCACCTCAGCCACATCTATGTCCTGAGGTGTGACGCCGGCCATTTTATAAGCCTGGGCTGCGGCTTCCGTGGCGCAGCTTAAGCTGGTAAAAGTCTTTCTTCCCGACATGCTCATAGTATCCGTGGCGGCTCCCAGCCCGGCTATCCAGATGGGGATTTTACTGACTCTCTTAGCCACGTCGGCGCTGGCCACAATAATGCAAGAAGAGCCATCCGCTGCCGCGCAACAATCGAACGTCTTTAAAGGTGATGCTACCGGCGCTGAGGCCATTACCTCTTCCAGGGTTACAATTTTAGGGTAAATGGCTTTAGGGTTTTTTGAAGCGTAAAAGGCATTTTTCACCCGCACCTTCGCCAGCTGTTGCTCGGTGGTTCCGAACTTAGCCATGTGCGCTTGAGCGAACAGGGCATAGCCGGAAGGCATGCTGATGCCGAAGGGTGTCTCCCACATGATATCTGCCCCTCGACCCATCCTCTCCGCCGACTCGCGTGAGGTTAACTCGGACATCTTCTGAAAGCCGATGACGGCAACTACTTTATGCAGCCCTGATTTTATCAGTGAATAAGCTACTCTTAACCCGGATGTGCTTGAAGAGCAGACGCTTTCAACCAGGAAGGCAGATTTGGGAGTCAGCTCCAGATATTCCGATATCAGCCCTGAAGGCGTACGCTGTTTATCATATTCCGGCGCAGAGCAGGTGACAGAGGCATCTATGTCCTTGTTGGTTAAATCCAGTCCCTGCATGGACTCTTTATAGGCGTCAAAACAAAGCTCTCTGATATTCAAGCCGCTCTTGCGGAAAAAGGTGCTTTGCCCCACCCCGATTATGGCAACATCATCCATCGCTAGTCTCCTGCTTGCTGAAATTGGCTAAAAGACACCGAAAATTAATTTGAACTTAGAGACAGAGTCGGCTTAAGGTCAAGCTCTATGCCTGGTCCCTGGCTGGTGTTGAGCGATGCGGTTCGGATATACTGACCCTTGGCACCGCTTGGTTTAGCCTTTACCACGGCTTCAACTACTGCTGTCAGATTGTCCATCAATTTGTCTTCGGTAAAGCTCACTTTACCTACCGGCACATGAATGATGGCTGTCTTATCCAGTCTGAATTCAAGACGGCCTTTGCGGGCATCTTTGACTGCCTGGGGCAAGTCGTTAGCCGAAACCACCGTGCCGGATTTAGGATTGGGCATCAAGCCCTTTCTCCCCAGCACCTTGCCCAGTTTGCCCACTTTACCCATCATATCGGTGGTGGCAATCGCCGTATCGAACTCCAGCCAGCCGTCATTAACTTTCTGAACTAGGTCATCACCGCCGACAATATCGGCCCCGGCTTCTTTAGCCGCTTTTTCAGCTTCTCCCTGGGCAAAGACAAGCACCCGCGTTGTCTTTCCTAAACCGTGTGGTAACAGAGTAACTCCGCGTACTTGCTGGTTGGCATTCCTCGGGTCGAGTCCAAGTCTGATGTGAAGCTCAACCGTTTCATCGAATTTGGCGTAGGACATTTTCTTGGCCAACCCGATAGCTTCCTCGGGAGGATAAGCCTTGTCTTTTTCCAGTAGTTTTGCAGCTTCCAGATATTGCTTGCCGTGTTTTGCCATTTTAGTCCTCCACCGCTATTCCCATACTTCGAGCTGTGCCCATGATGGTCCTCTCGGCTGCCTCGACGCTGATTGAGTTAAGGTCGCTTGCTTTAACTTTAGCTATCTGACGCAGCTTTTCACGTGACAGGGTGCCGATTGTTTCCCGCCCCGAAGTGCCGGATCCCTTGGGTAGCTCTAAGGCTTTTTTCAATAAATCAGCCGTCGGTGGCATTTTGGTGACGAAGGTAAAAGACCTGTCTTCATAAATGGTTATTTCAGCCGGAACTATAGAACCGGCCTGAGCGGCTGTGCGCTCATTGTATTCCTTGCAAAAGCCCATAATATTAATGCCGTGCTGGCCTAGAGCCGAGCCTACCGGAGGCGCCGGATTGGCTTTCCCGGCCGGGATTTGCAGTTTAACGATGGCTTTAATCTTTTTTGCCATTTTTCTCTCCTATCACAGATTTACAAGACCAATGATGCTAAAGTTTCTCTACCTGTAGAAAATCAAGTTCGACAGGCGTTTCCCGTCCAAAGAGGGACAGAAGAACTTTGACCTTGCCTTTATCGGCGCTTATTTCATCTACCACGCCCACAAAGTCGGTAAAGGGACCTTCGGTCACGCGTACGCTCTGTCCCTGCTTGAATCCAACCTTAATCTTCGGACTTTCAGATGACATTTGTTTGAAAATCTGGTTGATTTCTTCTTCACGCAGGGGTACCGGCTTGGTGCCGCTACCGACAAACCCTGTGACGCCCGGAGTGTTGAGTACCATTTCCAGGTTATCGTCGGTCATCTTCATCTCAATGAGGACATAGCCGGGCAATATTTTTCTTGCCACGGTACGCTTCTGTCCGCCCCTGACCTCAACCTCTTCTTCAGCGGGCACAACTATCTGGGAAATCTCATCCCCGGTCTCTCTCAGCTTCAGGCGCTGTTCGAGGTTCTTTTTGACCCGCTCTTCATGACCGGAATAGGTATGGATTACAAACCAGCGATTCTTATTTGCGACCAATGACTACCTCACTCAGGTAATTCCTTATAACCAGGCTGCCTGGTCTTCTATTGACCGGGCAGAAAAAAAGTGCTAACCAGTCTTGAAAAACCAAAATCGATGACACCAAGCACCAGGCCTACCACAATAGTAACAATCAAGACCAGACCTGTCAGGTAGACTATCTCACGTCTGGAAAGCCAGACTACTTTTTTTAACTCGGTTATTGTTTCATTAACGAAACTAAACCTCGGATTTCGTCTGGCTGCGGCGGTACGATTTTTCATAGTATATTACCAACTACTTCCCGTTTGAGGCCACCCCTCTGGTTTCCGGGAAAGTGTCTTATCTTATCTCCCTGTGTACCCTGTGAACGCGGCAGCGAGGGCAATACTTACTAAGCTCCAGGCGTTGAGAGTCACTCCTTCTGTTCTTGGTAGTAGTGTAGTTCCTCTCTTTACACTCACCGCATGCGAGGTGGATAATATTTCTTGCTTCTGATTTTTTAGCCATCTTTATTCAATAATTTCAGTGACGGTGCCGGCGCCCACTGTTCTCCCTCCCTCACGAATAGCGAAGCGTAAGCCTTTCTCCAGAGCCACCGGGTAAATCAGCTTTATCTTCATAGGTACGTTATCACCGGGCATGGCCATTTCCATACCTTCAGGAAGCTCGATGGAGCCGGTAACATCAGTTGTCCTGATGTAAAACTGAGGTTTGTATCCATTAAAGAAAGGAGTGTGCCTGCCTCCTTCATCCTTGCTCAGAATATAAACCTCCGCCTTGGCATAGGTATGCGGCTTGATTGAGCCTGGAGCTGCTAATACCTGACCCCGCTCAAGGTCCTCGCGCTCTACGCCTCTTAGCAGAACACCTACGGCATCTCCCGGCTCAGCGTAATCCAGGATTTTATGGAACATCTCCAAGCTGGTAGCTATTACTTTTCTCGGCTCATGATGCAGGCCGACAATCTCAATCTCTGCCCCGGCTTTGATGCTGCCTCTCTCAACCCTGCCCGTGGGCACTGTGCCCCTGCCTTTGATACTGAAAACGTCCTCGATGGGCATCAGGAAGGGCTGGTCTTTGGCCCTGACAGGGGTAGGGATAAAGTCATCGACGGCATCCATTAATTTCCAAATGGCACCACACCATTTCTCTTCCCTCTTGCCGCAGCCGCACTCAAGGGCTTTCAAGGCGCTGACCCGGATTACTGGGGTTTTATCGCCGGGATATTCGTATTTTGAAAGTAATTCCCTTACCTCTAGCTCAACCAGTTCCAGAAGTTCTTCGTCTTCCATCGCGTCCACCTTGTTCAGGGCGACTACAATAGAAGGCACCTGTACCTGGCGTGCCAGCAGGACATGCTCTCTGGTCTGGGGCATCGGGCCATCTGGGGCGCTCACCACAAGGATTGCGCCATCCATCTGGGCAGCCCCGGTAATCATATTCTTGATAAAGTCAGCATGTCCCGGACAATCGATGTGGGCATAGTGCCGCTTGGCCGTCTCGTACTCAACATGAGCGATGGCGATGGTCATACCGCGCGCCTTTTCCTCAGGCGCGTTATCGATAGTATCGAAGGCTCTAAAGCCACCCCCGCCCGCTTTAGAGAGCACCATGGTTATAGCCGACGTCAGCGTAGTCTTACCGTGGTCGACGTGACCGATGGTGCCTACATTAACGTGCGGTTTCGACCTATCAAATTTCTGTTTAGCCATTTTATTATATTCCTCCCTTTAATCTGAGCCCACAATCAGGGTCGAACTGATGACCTCGCCCTTACCAAGGGCGTGCTCTACCAACTGAGCTATGTGGGCAACTCGCTTTATTATACAGATTTTATAAGGCTGGTGTCTAGTCCAATCCTCATATTTCTTTAATGGTGGAGGGGAGAGGATTCGAACCTCTGAAGCCCGTCAGGGCGGCAATTTTACAGACTGCTCCGATTAGCCACTCCGGCACCCCTCCCGGTGCTTGCATATATAAGGTACGAGCCTCAGCCCATTCGGCTGCTCTCAGGGCAAGCCCGAGAGGGGAGTCGAACCCACTAACCTACCGATTACAAATCGGTTGCGCTGCCATTGCGCTACTCGGGCACTTGTTACACTATTATACCAATTATTAAGGAACACTTACATGGGAAAACCTGAACAGCCGCATCGAACCACTCCGCCCGCCATCATATCTAGCCTTAAGCGCTTTATTGAATAGGGCTGCCCGCTACGAAATGACTTGAGTATTATAGAGATGAATTGGCGAAAAGTCAAGCCGAGTAATCGGGCGAGTAGAGAAGAGGTAGGTAAAGGCAAAAAGTGCTTCGAAGATCGCGTCTGAATCTCCAGAAATTGACAGTGCTGGGAGGTACTTGATATATTCTAACAGATTAGTTGACCAGCACTGAAGTACTAACCCATACCCTATCTAAATTGAATGATGCTTCAGCAAACGGGTTGCATGATATTAAATTGGTGGGGCTATCAGTTAGTTTTTTATTGGAGGTCCAAAATGAAAAAGAAGATTATCCTCTCTCTCACTATATCCATCTTGATACTTGCTATTGCGCCGGGCCTGGCGTCCTGCGCCCCGGCAGCAACCCCACCCACCCCGACCGCACCGATTACCCCAGCTAAACCTGTGGAGGAAAAACCCCAAATAGATGTGGTGAAACCTGCTCCTGAGACACCAGCAACGGTGACAGAGGCTAAAGTCACTGGAAGTGTAACCTATATGGCGAAAATAGCCCTCCCTCCGGGGGCGGTGGTTGAAGTAAAACTCCAAGATGTTTCCAGGGCGGATGCACCCGCGGTTACTATCGGGGAATATGTTATCACTACGTCTGGAAACCAAGTCCCATTCCCGTTTGAAATCAAATACAACCCGACGGCTATCGACCCACGTTTCACCTACGCAGTTCGGGCGAGAATCACAGTTGATGGCGAGCTATGGTTTACCAGTGATAAAACATATCCGGTTATCACCCAGGGCAACTCATCTACCGTTAATGTGATTTTAGCAAAGGTAGCAGCGCCAGTCACTTCACCTGCATTTGAAAATACGACGTGGGTGCTGCAATCATACGGTCAACCGGGGAACTTAATATCTGTACTGAAAGACCGCGAAGTTACAGCGTTTTTTGATAGTGCTAAGGCTCGAGTTTCAGGCTCTGCCGGTGTGAATATGTACGGCGGTGGTTACGACTTGAAAGATAATAAGCTCTCCATCCCGGGACCACTCATTTCCACGTTGATGGCGGGTCCTCAGCCTCTTATGGACCAGGAAAAGGAATTTTTAACGGCGCTTCAAGCTGCCGAAAGTTACAAGATTGAGGGGGGCAAGCTCACAATAACCTGCGGTGGCAAAGCTCTGATTTTCACAAAGAAGTGAGGATTTTGTGATGCTGCGGGTGAAAGGCCGAGAATCTGAACCGCGCGAATCGTAAGGAGTGAATAAAAGGAGAGTTCTCGGGTGGTCTTAAACGCTATGGTATATAGAACCTTATATATAGGTACATTAAAATAGAGGAGGATAACGACTCTAAAACCGGTAAAAATATTTAGATAAATTTGCTTGACAAGCCTCTAGCGGCATGTTACTCTAATAAAGGTAGAACTTCTCATGGACATAGTTCTGAGGGGTTCTATTTGCACTTTAACAATTGGATAGCGGAAGGAAGGTTCAAAGAGCTTAGTCAAATTTTCTATATATTCGGAGAGTTTGATCCTGGCTCAGGATAAACGCTGGCGGCGTGCTTCATGCATGCAAGTCGAACGATTCAACGCAAGTTGAGTAGTGGCAAACGGGTGAGTAACACGTAAGTAACCTGCCCCTAAGTATGGGATAACGCTGAGAAATCGGTGCTAATACCACATGTGATGGTAGAGGTAATGCTCTGTCATTAAAGCCGCAAGGCGCTTGGGGAGGGGCTTGCGCCTGATTAGCTAGTTGGTAGGGTAACGGTCTACCAAGGCGAAGATCAGTAGCTGGTCTGAGAGGACGGTCAGCCACACTGGGACTGAGACACGGCCCAGACTCCTACGGGAGGCAGCAGCAAGGAATTTTGTGCAATGGGCGAAAGCCTGACACAGCGACGCCGCGTGCGGGATGAAGGCTCTCGGGTTGTAAACCGCTTTTCTCAGGGATGAATAATGACAGTACCTGAGGAATAAGTCACGGCTAACTACGTGCCAGCAGCCGCGGTAATACGTAGGTGGCGAGCGTTATCCGGATTTACTGGGCGTAAAGTGAGCGCAGACGGTCTTTCAAGTCAGATGTTAAATCTCTCAGCCTAACTGGGTGGTCGCATTTGATACTGTTAGACTAGAGGACAATAGGGGGAGGTAGAATTCCCGGTGTAGTGGTGGAATGCGTAGATATCGGGAGGAATACCAGTGGCGAAGGCGGCCTCCTGGGTTGTTTCTGACGTTCATGCTCGAAGGTGTGGGGAGCAAACAGGATTAGATACCCTGGTAGTCCACACTGTAAACGATGAACACTAGGTATAGGGAGTATCGACCCTCTCTGTGCCAAAGCTAACGCGTTAAGTGTTCCGTCTGGGGAGTACGGCCGCAAGGCTAAAACTCAAAGGAATTGACGGGGGCCCGCACAAGCAGCGGAGCGTGTGGTTTAATTCGATGCAAAGCGAAGAACCTTACCAAGGTTTGACATGACGGAAGTAGCGACCAGAAATGGAAGCCAACTGTTAAATCAGTAGCCGCCACAGGTGCTGCATGGCTGTCGTCAGCTCGTGCCGTGAGGTGTTTGGTTAAGTCCTGCAACGAGCGCAACCCCTGTTGCCAGTTAATTTCTCTGGCGAGACTGCCTCGCACAACGGGGAGGAAGGTGGGGATGACGTCAAGTCAGCACGGCCCTTATACCTTGGGCTACACACACGCTACAATGGGTAATACAAATGGTTGCAATGGAGCGATCCGGAGCTAATCCATAAAGTTACCCTCAGTTCAGATTGTAGGCTGAAATTCGCCTACATGAAGTTGGAGTTGCTAGTAACCGTAGGTCAGCACACTACGGTGAATACGTTCTCGGGCCTTGTACACACCGCCCGTCACGTCATGAAAGTCGGCAACACTTGAAGTCAGTGGGCTAACCCCGTAAGGGGGGGCAGCTGCCGAAGGTGGGGTTGGCGATTGGGACGAAGTCGTAACAAGGTAGCTGTAGCGGAAGCTGCGGCTGGATCACCTCCTTTCTAGGGAGAAAAACAGGTGTGAACCTATCTCCTAGGTCGGTTCACCGACCCTAACATGTAAAAAGTCGGTGAAAATACTTTCCTTCCGCTATCCAATGGTTAAGGTGCGTTTGTTTCTTTTGTTTTAGGAACAGTCTAATGTAGGGGCACAGCATGCTGTGCCCCTATGCTATTTTAAGGTGCAGGTTCGAGCAAATTGACAAATTCGTGGAGCCAGGCCTATACTTCACGAAGAACGACAAAGCAAAAAAAGGAAACAATTTAATGTCACTTGACGGAAAATACGAGATTGAGTTGCAAACGACAATCGGGCCAGCCCGGGTCAGTCTTACTTTGAAGGCCGAAGGTACTTCCTTGAGCGGCGCACTGGACGGCCACTTTGGCCGGCACTCTTTCAGCGGTGGGGCTATTAAGGGAAACGATATAGCCTTATCTATCAATCTGCAAAGCCCGATGGGAGAAATGAAGCTGGATGTCACTGGCACGGTTAATGGCAAATCGATTGAAGGTCAGGTACAATTGGGTTCCTTCCGCCCCACGCCTTTTAAGGGCAGCCGGGCTAATTAGCCTATCGGTCTCTTCGCCGGCATCCCTGAGCGGCGGGGGTATTGTGGTGGCGTGGGCGATATCTTATCGATACTGATTAGCTGGCGGTCATCGGTGAATTCCCCCAGGTTAATGTTCTTTACCTCTCGTAAATTCCCCCCCAGCAGGCTGATGGCTTTAGTAGCTTGACTTAATTCGGTCTCAAGGTCTCCTTTTTTCTGGGCAATAAAGCTGCCGCCGATGGCGCAAAATGGCAGGGTCAATTCTACAAGTGTAGCTAATTCAGCGACTCCTCTTGCGAGCACAATGTCAAACCGCTCCCGATATTCTATTTTGTGAGCCACTTCTTCCGCCCGTCCAACTACGATTTCAACATCTCTAAGTTCTAGCTTCGTCTTCACATGTTGTAAGAAGATGGCTTTTTTGGCCGTGGCGTCAAGAAGGGTCAATTTGATGCAGGGCAACAGGATTTTCAGCGGTAGTCCCGGTATGCCGGCGCCAGTGCCGACATCGATAACCCGCAAGCCCTCTCTTCGGGCCGGCAGCGCCATAGTCAGGGTGAGCGAGTCCAGAAAGTGCTTAATCTGCACCTCCTCATAACTGGTTATCCTGGTCAAGTTCATCCGCCGGTTCCAGTCCACCAGTTCTTCATAAAAGATTTGAAACTGTTCTAGCTGCTTCGGGCTAAGCTCCAAACCTAATTTTCGGGCGCCTGCAATCAGCGTTTCCATATAACGCATTATAGTATATTATGATGAAGTGAACTAGAAAGCTAGAAGTTCCTCTCCATTGAGGGGAGAGGCTAGGTGAGGGTGATATTAATGGGCTTACAACAACCAAAAGCAATACTTTTCGATTTGGATGACACAATCGCTACCTGGGATGCGGTCGCCGAGCAATCATGGCTCGATGTTTGCCTCAGGTTTGCTCCCCGCATCTCCGGGCTTGAAGCTGAACGCCTGTATACTACTATCAGCGCGGTGCGGACATGGTACATGAGCGACAAAGAGAGGCATCGCTATATGAGGCTTAATCTTGAAGCTTACCGTAAAGAGATGGTCGGCCTGGCATTCGCCCGTCTGGGCATCAAAGCTCCTGAGCTGGCCAACGAGCTGGCCGCTTTATACGGTGTTGAACGGGAAAAATCAGCCTCGGTATTACCCGGGGCTATCGAGACGCTGACGTATTTTCGTAAAAGTAACTTCAGGTTGGCGCTGGTGACCAACGGAACCTCAATAGTTCAAAGGAAAAAAATAGAGAAGTATGGTCTATCTCCATTTTTTGACTTCATTTTTATAGAAGAGGAATTAGGCTTTGGTAAACCGGATGAGCGAGTCTTCCTTCGTGCTCTGGAAAAGTTAAACGTTAGTCCACCCGAGGTTTGGATGGTTGGCGATGACCTGGAACGTGATATAGACGGGGCTAAAAAGGTGGGCATCTTCGGTATATGGGTGGACTGGAGGGGAGCGGGCTTGCTTGAGTCAAGTCCTGTTAAGCCCGATAGAGTCATAAGAGCCATTTCAGAGCTAGGGTGTTTCCATTCCGGCGTAAGCCGGAATCCAGTCCGAACCGATTAGATTCTGGATACCGACTTTCGTCGGTATGGTTCGCCTGGGGCATTATGCGTTTCGGACAAGCTAAAGGCGAGCCGTAATAATGTAATGGTAAGGGCCGCAATCGTTGACGGTTACCCCACCGAATCCAGCTTCCTTGATTAAATCTACTGTCTGGCCTTCGCTGAGTCTCTGCTCCAGTGGCGGGCCTTGCCGGGTGGGCTTCTTTTTCCAGTCAAAAACTGACAGGCTTCCATCTGGTTTGAGCATTTTCATGGCATTATCCAGCGCCTTGATAGGCTTGGTAAGGTGGACAACGACTAATCCGAAGAAGACAATATCGGCACACTTCTCGCAGAGCGTTATCTCCTCGGCGTTACCTGTCATCAGTTCCATGTTGTCCAGGCATTCTCCTGCGGCTAGCCGTTTCAAGTCAGCTATAGCCTCGGCATTTTCATCAAATCCGTAAAATTTGCCCTGTTTACCGATGATTCTGGCCGCAGGGAGAGCAAAGAAGCCTCCTCCGCAGCCGGCGTCTATAAATGTCATGCCCGGCTGTAAGCCAACCCTGGTCATGATGGACTCGGGGTTTTGATATTTTCTTCTTTCCGGGTCGTCAGCCGGTCTAAACGCGCTCATTTTATCTGAAGCTCCATTATGAAATTATGGTGTAACCATAGTATAGCACTTTGTCAATTTAATATGTTTACTGTTGCGCTCAAGTCCCTGTTATGTTAGTATTAAGGATAAACTAAATAGGTCGCTAGGGGTGCTGAAAAGCTGAGAGACCCCCGATAAAATCGGGGGACAACCCTTGAACCTGACCTCGGTAAATCGAGCGGAGGGAAGCAGAAATTACCGCACCAAGGGTTCAGCCAAAGCCCTTGGTTTTAGTTTATGGAGGATATTATGACTCAACTGGAGCTGGCTAAGACAGGCACTATTTCACCTCAAATGACATTTGTTGCTCAGCGTGAAGGAGTCTCCGCCGAGTTCATCAGGGAAGGGATTGCCAATGGTACAATCGTCATTCCGGCCAATAGAGTGCATACTAAATTAATTCCATGTGGCATCGGCCAGGGACTCAGCACTAAGGTTAATGCCAACATCGGCACATCTTCTGACTTCGGTGATGTTAATACCGAGCTGGAAAAACTGCGGGTGGCCGTCGATAGCGGGGCTGATGCCGTTATGGACTTGAGCACCGGTGGCGATATCCCCGGTGTCAGAAAGGCGATTCTCGCCGCCAGTTCCTGCGTCATCGGCACTGTGCCAATCTACCAGGCAGGTCTTAAAGCCATTGACGATTATGGGGCTATCGTCAAGATGACTGCCGATGACTTATTCGATAGCATCGAGGAGCAGGCCAGGGATGGAGTCGATTTTGTTACCGTACACTGCGGAATAACCCGCACTGCAATTGCACGGCTCAAACAGCAGGGCAGAGTAACTGATGTGGTCTCCCGGGGAGGCTCATTCCTGATTGCCTGGATGCTCCATAATGAACGTGAAAATCCTCTTTATGAGCAATATGACCGTCTCTTGGAGATTTGCAAAGAATATGATGTTACTCTCAGTCTTGGTGACGGTATGCGTCCCGGCAGTCTGGCTGATGCCACCGACCGTGCCCAGATTGAGGAACTGCTTATCATCGGGGAATTGGTGGATCGCGCTCAGCAAGCCGGAGTTCAGGCTATGGTTGAGGGTCCGGGACATATGCCTATGAACCAGATTGAAGCCAATGTCAGGCTGCAAAAGTCTGTCTGCAAAGGTGCTCCTTTCTACGTGCTGGGGCCGCTGGTAACAGATATCGGAGCCGGTCATGACCATATTACCGCAGCCATTGGTGGAGCTATTGCCGCTGCCGCCGGCGCCGATTTTCTTTGCTATGTTACTCCGGCAGAACATCTTTCCCTGCCTGATATTGCAGACGTGAGAGAGGGGGTTTTTGCCTCCCGCATCGCGGCTCACGCGGCCGATATTGTCAAGGGAGTCAAGGGTGCGGCGGAGCGGGACAGGCACATGGCTGTGGCGCGGAAGAAGCTTGATTGGGAAGGCCAGGCCAATCTGGCTCTTGACTCCGAGCGTTCTCGTCAGGTACATGGCAAGCAGCATGTTACCGCCGGGTCAGCTTGCAGCATGTGCGGTAAATTCTGCGCCATGGAATTGGTAGGTAACTACCTGGGCGTTTATTCACCGAAGTGCTAGCGGTCAAAACCTCGATGGTCTATAACCAGCCAAATGACATAAAGCGCTTGTTATGCGGAAGGTGTGTTTATTTGTGAAAGCGGAAATAGTTTCTATCGGCACTGAAATTCTTCTTGGTGAAATTACAGATACCAATGCTTCATATCTCGCCTCTCAGTTGCCATCGTTAGGAATTGAATTATACTGGGTGTCTCAGGTAGGAGATAATCAGCCCAGGCTGGTGGAGGTGCTCAGGCGCGCCTGGCAGCGTTCAGACCTTATCCTTACTACCGGTGGTCTGGGCCCGACAGGTGATGACCTGACACGCGAGGCTGTCGCTGAGATGTTCGGCGAAACAATGACAGTTGACCCCGTTTTGGAAAAGCTTCTTCGGGAACGCTTTGGTCTTGTGTCAGCGGCGATGCCGCCGAGCAACTTAAAGCAGGCGACTATCATTCCTTCCGCTAAAGCTATTTCGAATGCCAATGGTACCGCACCAGGCTGGTTTGTGGAAAAAGACGGCCGAATTCTCATTGCCATGCCCGGTCCGCCGGCTGAAATGCAGCCGATGTGGCGCGATAAAGTACTGCCTCAACTATCCCGAAACTCCGGCACTATTATTCTTTCCAGAACTATCAAGACATATGGTCTGTCAGAGGGAGCAGTGGGGGAGCTGGTTAACCCTATGTTTTCCGCTGTCAACCCAACTTTTGGAGTTTATGCCAAGCCGGATGGTATCCACTTGCGCCTGGCTGCTAAAGCTGAAGGCAAGCAGGAAGCTGAAAGGATTCTTGCTGAAGGTGAAGCCGGTATCAGAGCGGTGCTGGGACAGTATATCTGGGGCGTTGACGATGATACAACCGGGGTTGTCATCGCACGTTTGTTGCTTGAGAAAGGACTGACTTTGGCCGTGATGGAGGATTTCAGCGGTGGAATGTTGACGGCCGGTATCACTGAAATTCCGGAGAGTCAAACGTTTTTCAAGGGTGGTTTGGTAGCCGGTTCGGATGAGGCCAAAGCAGCATTTGGAGTTGATACGGGGCTTATCTCTCAGTATGGTAATGTCAGCCCCGAAATAGCCCGGTCTATGGCGGAGGCCGCCAGAAAGTTATTAAAGGCTGATATCGGTGTCAGTGTCACGGCGGCAGCGGAGACGAAAGAGAGACCTATGGGCATAACCTATGTCGGCATAGCCGGAGGTAGTGGCGGCACCGCTATCGTTAGACCAAGGCGCAGGCAGAATATCGTCTCGGCGGCTCTATTCGAGCTGCGAAAATGGCTCATCTCTTCTTAATAATATGAAGCAAGCTTTAGCGTATCTTTTGGCAATTACTCTGGCTGAGTTAGTTACCGTTAGTATCCACCCCGTGCTGGGTATGACGACCTACATCTTAATATTGATAGCGCTTGTCTTGCACTCGGCGTTAGCCAGTCGCCCTGCTTATCATGAGCTATTGTTATCGCTGTCGCTGGTGCCTTTGATAAGGATTATCAGTCTATCGATGCCACTAGCTGCGGTTGGAATTCCTCAACTCTGGTGGTACCCAATTATATATGCGCCTCTGTTAGTGGCTGCATTGCGTGTGATGCACCTTCTGGGGTACACCTGGGCGGAGATTGGATTTAAGGTAAAAGGTATTTCATTGCAGTTTGCCATAGCCATGACAGGATTTGGCTTAGGGTTAGCCGAGTTTTTTATCCTGACTGACGAGGCGAGAGTCACCGGTGCTATATTAGGGAAAACGCCTTTGTTAGCAGGATTCCTGTTAATGGTGACTACCGGATTTGTTGAAGAAGTGATTTTTCGCGGTGTGCTTCAAAGGAGCGCCGTGCCCATATTTGGTGTTTGGGGAATGGTTTATGCCAGCTTGCTTTTCGCCATCGTCCACTGGATACATGGCTCGGTGTTAGATATATTATTCGTTTTTGTGGCTGCTATGTACCTCGCCTGGGCTGTTAATAAAACAGGGTCACTTCTTGGAGTGACCCTGGCTCATGGTATAGCTAATATAGTATTGTTCCTGGTAGCCCCGGCGCTCTTCTAGATTGACCATCTTTTCTATAGATTTAGCAATAAAAAAACAGGGTCACTTTTAGTGACCCTGGCTCATATAGCCTATATCGTATTATTTCTGGTGGTTTGGCTACCGCTTTATATCGACTGGGCGACCTTAATGATTACTATGACGGCGAACGCCATTACAAGAGGCAGGATGCCGGTGGTGGTAAGCCTGGCCAGACGCATTGACACGTTGGAATTACCGGCGCCGGCTAACTCTCTGGTAGCCAGGAAAGCCAGTAAAGTAATGACTGTAGCTATGCTGACTACGGTGCTGACTGCCATGGCGGCAACTGTGGTTACCGTGGTCACTGTGGTGACTGTCGTTATCGTGGTGATCATAGGTTTCAGTGCCTCCAGTTAGCGTAAAATACACTTATTTTTTTTATTACTTAGTAGAGTCTATCACACGATTCGTGAGCTTGTCAACAGTATTTTCAAAAATTACTTATAATATCGGCGCAGTATCAGACAAACGTCGATAAATCAGTCTGTTTTCCGGCTGCTTTTGAGCACGTAAATGTTCTTGGATACCTCGACAAGGTCGGAGTTGCTGCTTTCTAGCTCGATATTTTTATTTCGGGTGAAATCATACAGGCGGGTATAGATGACAGAGATGTTATTTCCCTTCAGGAAGGCTGTGTCACTGCTGCCGCCACGCAGGAAGTCATAGGCTCTATTGTCATCATCCAGAGGGGAAACATGTATCCTGGTGAAAACCTGCTTCCCGGTAATGGCTGTGAAAGCTGTGCCTTTCCATGGGTCCAGAATAACCTTCTCGTAATCCTGATTGAGGTTGTTCTTAATCCATGTAAATGCCTGATAATCCTGCTGGTCTATCATGTGGTAGTAAGGAATGGCCAGACGCTGGGGGATAGTAATAGTCAGTATTATAACAGCGATAGCTATGCAGAGAAAATTGCCGATATTCCTGGTAATTACAGGTATGTTCAGGCTGCTCTCCACGGCCGATGGCAGCTTCAGGCTCTTTACCACCATCAGCCCTGCCCCGGCGATTATGCCTACCATCAGCATCATATACATCAGACCCCGCTCATAGACTATTGGCACTCCATAGTGGAAGTTAAAAAATGCTACCAGCATCAGCAGCAAGGCCAGCAAGCCGAGCGCCAGAGCATAGTTTTTCTTGCCGCTTTTAATGCCCAGGATGAGAGTGCCGAGAAGGCACAGCGAGACGGGCAGGTAACCGTAGGTTTGTATCACCCGCGGTAGCTGGATAAATTCTGTCGGTGACTGTGGTGTGATTAGGCTCCTGGCCGTCGGCAATAGCAGGTTAAATATCCAGGGGAAGACAATCAGGAAAGGGAGTATCAGTGCTAGCGTTAACCACAGGCTAAGCTTGAAATTACCCTTGATATTGAGTAGGATATAGGGAGTCAGCACAATAATGGGGGAAATTGCTGACGGAGCATGTATCGCCAGTAGAAAGCAGATGAAGATAAAGATTAATGAATAAGACCAGACGGTTTTGAAATTAAGAGCCAGAAAGAGAATCAAAGGAGTAAAGAGCAGTCCCATACTTACAGGCACCAGGAAACCGGGACCTAACACTCCTACAGTGGTAGGAATCAGTAATGTAAAGAAGGCAGCTTCCAGTCCAAATCCCTCTCTTCGAGCCATAACGTAAACTGAGAGGACGGTAATCATGAAGATAACGCCGGGAAAGAATCTGAAGATAACAATCCAGGAAATACCGCTGATGGCCTGGAAGACGCCCCAGAATAACTGGAAAGCAGCTTCCAGATTGACGCTGAGCCCCATCGGTTCCTTATTAGAAAACGGGTCGACCGGAGTGATGCTGCCGGATTGTAACATAGCTTCTGAGCGAGCCATGTGAACCCATTCATCGACGTGCAGCGGGTAGGGGTAGGTGAGGTGCGGGATGGAGGCAACATAGAAAGCCATGATGAGTATGAGCGCCAGCATCAGGTAATGGAACTGAAATATTTTACGAATGTTAATTGAAGTCATATTACTTCCCAACGGTGATAATGGGCCAATGGGGCGAGGAGAGCAGATTTGATATCTTCGATCACTGAGTTTTTCGGATTTGTTTTGTCATTCCTTGGGCAGTTGCTGGCTGTCAGGGCAATACTGGGGTTTGTGCTAGTCTTTTTTCTGCCCGGATTTGCCTGGACTCTCATCTTCTTCAAGCAGCTTGGTATATTGGAAAGAATTGCCCTGTCTTTTGCCCTTTCAATTGTTTTAGTGACCCTCAGCGTATTTTTTGTAACCCGTCTGGGGCTAAAGATTACGGGGTTTGACTCAGTTCTGATTATCATCGTGGTCACTATTCTACCTGTTATCGCCTATTATATCAATAGAGCCTTCAATCACAAGCTTGAAAAAGCCGCCTAGCGCTGCTCGTTCAACTATTTCGTCGTTAAATAAAAAAATGTTATTTTTTGGACATATCGGGGTTACACTTGGAGTCGCCAAAGCCTGTGATACATTGATATCGATGGCTCCGCTGGACAGCAGCCCAGGGTCAACTTCTGGCTTCAAATCTGCCGGCGTTAACACAGGTCGACCATCCGGGTATGAACGGCTCAAGACCATTAAGCAACGGATTGGTCATATTGATTACCGCCTTGTAATAATCGGTTCGCTATTGCCCGACTTAATAGATAAACCAATATTCTTTTTGGTGGAGAGCGCCTCGCTCAGCGGGCGGGATTATGCACACAGTCTTCTCTTTAACCTTGTTATGCTGGCCGGTGGCCTAGCTCTCACCGGCTATAGAAAATCCTGGCTGCTGGCTCTCTCATTCTCCAGTTTTATGCATCTTGTCTTTGACCGTATGTGGACTGTGCCGGTTACACTGTTCTGGCCGCTCCTTGGTCCATTCCTCAGAGGTGAGAGGAATGCCTTCGTGCCTGAAGTATATTATGGATTCTTCGCCCCCATAAATTTCATCCCTGAAATCGTGGGGTTGGCGATACTATTTTTAGTTGGCGTAAGATTGGTGAAAAGGAAAGCTGTCACAGGATTTATAAAAAATGGGACTCTTGTTTAGCCTGTATACAGTATTGGAGAATGCCGTTGTATGATGTTGCGGTTATAGGTGGTGGGCCGGTGGGAAGCCGCGTTGCTTTCAGGCTGGCTGAGATGGGGCATAACGTGGTGGTGTTAGACAGGAAAGCGAGTATGGCGGAACCAGTCTGCTGTACCGGTATCATCAGTCAGGAGTGCGTCAGCCGGTTTGCCATTGACGAGAGCGTTATTGTCAGAAAGGTCGACAGCGCCAGAGTCTTTTCTCCCGCCGGGAAGCTGCTTTACCTCAAGAGGCAAGAGCCGCAGGCCTGCATTGTCGACCGCTCGGCATTCAATGTCTATTTGGCTGGACTTGCCTGTGACAGAGGTGTCGAATACCTGTTCAATACTCATGTCAAAGATATAGATATCCATGGCGATAGGGTCATAATAGAGACAGGCCAACGAAGGGCAGGGGTTGTTCTTGAGGCTCGAGCCGTAGTTATTGCAGCCGGCTCGGGTTCAAAGCTGGTTGAGGGGTTGGGTCTGGGCAGGGTGGGTGATTTTGCTATGGGCGTTCAGGCTGCCGTAGTGGCTGCCGGGTTGGATGAAGTGGAAGTCTATTTTGGACATAAGGTCGCCCCGGCAATGTTTGCCTGGCTTGTTCCAACAACTCCAGGGCGGGCGCTGGTAGGACTGATGGCTCGCCAAAAAGCCGGGGTTTATTTGAAAAGGTTACTCTCATTTCTGGCAGCCGAGGAGAAAATAGTTTCGCCTGAAACTGAACTTGGCTTCGCCGTAGTTCCCTTGAAGCCATTGTCCAGAACCTATAGTGATAGGATAATAGTGGTGGGGAGCGCCGCGGGACAGGTGAAGCCTATGACCGGCGGAGGTATCTATTACGGTCTGTTATGTGCCGACATCGCCGCTGATAATTTGCACCGGGCGCTGGAAAATGATAACCTATCGGCTAAGAGCCTGTCTTTTTATGAGAAAGGGTGGAAGCAGAAGTTGGGTCGTGAAATACAGGTGGGCTTTTGGGGACGCAAATTCTACGAGATGTTGAGCGATAAACAGATTGATAGTCTGTTCGACATAATAAAGTCAAACGGTATCGATGAAGCGTTGCTTGAATCGCCCGATGTGTCCTTTGACTGGCACGGCAAAGTGATGCTGAAGCTGATAGGACACCGGGCATTAGCCAGAACTTTTGAGATGATTAAACTGCCTTTTCCCATTGGAAGAGGCGAGAGATAGTATTTGAGGAGGGGGGCTAAGAAATGACGACTACAAATCAAAAACTTACTTTGGGTGAGGCAGCTAGCGATTACATCGCCGGTTTAAAACCTGAGGATGGGAAAGCAAGTCAGCCGGAGGTCAGCAAGTTTGTCCGCTGGTTCGGGAAGGAACGTCCTCTAAGCAGGCTGGTACCCGCTGAGATTGAGAGTTACGCCGAGCAGCTATCGACTTCCGACAAGGACTATATTAAAAAGTTTGACATGATAAAGGCCTTTCTGGTTTATGCCAGAAAAAAAGGTTGGACCGAGACCAACATGTCAGTTCATCTTAAGATTAAGGTTAAAGCTGCGCGGGGGAAAACAAAGAAAGGCTCATTGTCACGGAAGGAAGCTCCGGAGGCTGTCTCTCTTACCAGGGAGGGTCACGCTAAGTTAAAAGCCGAGCTTACTTCTCTTCATAGCGAACGTCACGTGGTTATCGCTGAGATACGTAAAGCGGCGGCCGATAAGGACTTTCGTGAGAACACCCCTTTCCACGCGGCCAGAGAAAAGAAGGGACATATAGACGGTAAGATTATGGAGCTGGAAGGACTTATGAAATCGGCGGTTATCATCGACGGCACGCAGACATCCAGCTTTATGGTGAATATCGGCGACCGTGTCGTTATCTGCGAGGTAGGCTCGGAAGAGGAACTGTGTTACACACTGGTCAGCCCCAGGGAAGTAGACGTAAAAAGGGGTAAAATTTCCAATGCTTCACCTATGGGACAAGCTATTCTTGGCAGGGAGCAGGGAGAGACTGTGGAGATAGAAGCGCCCGTGGGCAGGTTATACTATCAAATTGTACGGATTGAACACTAGAATAGGCGATAAGCCAAATTTAGCTTCGTAAACATCATAAGGGGAGGCCTTGCCCGGCAAGGCCTCCCCTTATTAACGTTCTCCATGTTTGGTGGGATGATTTAATTCCGCGACCTGGAATAGCAATGAAGAAATTGAATTACGCCTCAAGCATTTTTTCCAGGCACGGTCTAACTTTGCGGGCAATTCTGTCAGGAACTTTTATCTGGTGAGTCATATTCTCAAGAGTCCATAGAATAGTCTCAAGCCGTATCATTTTCATCCTGTGGCAGACGGCGTCTTCAGAAGCGGCAAAGAACCTCTTGCCCGGGTTTTCTTTGCGCAGGCGGTGTAAAATGCCAATCTCGGTGCCGATGATAAACTCGCTTGCATCGGATTCACAGGCAAACCGTAAAATCCCGCTGGTGCTTAATACGGCGTCAGCCAGTGCAATTACCTCCGGGCGGCACTCTGGATGGACGACCACTTTTGCCCCGGGATATTGGGATTTTAACCTGTTGATATCTCTGGGTTGTATCCTGAGGTGGGTGTTGCAGTAGCCGGGCCAGAGTATCATGTCCCTGCCCGTCTGCGCTGTCACATAGCTGCCCATATACTGGTCGGGGACAAAGATGATTTCTTTATCGGCGGGCAGGCTTGCAACAACCCTGACGGCATTTTCTGTTGCGCAGCAGACATCAGCCTCGGCTTTAACCGCCGCCGGAGCCTTGATGTAAGAGACGACTATAGCTCCGGGGTGTTCTTTCTTCATTTCCTTGAGACGGCCGACCGTAATCATATTGGCCATCGGGCAGTCCGCGTTCGCATCCGGCAGCAGGACTGTCTTGTCAGGACGAAGAATAGCCATTGTCTCAGCCAGAAACTGGACGCCGCAACAGACGATAATATCAGCCTCGGTTTTAGCAGCTTCCTGGCTCATCTCAAGGCAGTCGCCGACAAAATCAGCAATATCCTGAATTTCTCCCAGTTCGTAGTTGTGGGCTAAAAAAACTGCGTTCCGGCTTTTCTTAAGCAGCCGGATTTTATCCAGCAGCGCGGCATCATCATTGTCCATTACCTGGTATCCTCCGTTTATGAGCGTGAAAAGTGTCTTATCGACTTAATAAGTTAATCTATTGTTTTATAAATGGCTCACCAGTTCTAGGATACAGCCAGCATCTTATCGACAGCCGCCTTGGCTTTGAGACGGATTCTTTCCGGGACCTTTATCTGGTGAGTCATGTTTTCCAGAGAAAAGTGCACGCTTTCTAATGTCGTGAGCTTCATTCTGGGGCAGACGGCCTGTTCGGAGACAGGGATAAATCTCTTGCCCGGGTTTTCCTTGCGCAGCCTGTAGAGTATGCCAATCTCGGTGCCGACTATTATTTCCTGGGCATCGGTTTCACGGGCAAACCTGATAATACCGCCTGTGCTCAAGACGGCGTCGGCCAGGGCATTTGTTTCTGAACGGCATTCGGGGTGAACTACTACCTTGGCTTGCGGGTATTCCTTTTTTAACCTGGCGATGTCGCTAGCCAGTATCCTGGCATGGGTCGGGCAATATCCCGGCCAGAGTATCATTTTGCGACCGGTCTGGGCAGCCGCATAAGCGCCCAGGTACTGGTCCGGGACGAACATTAATTCCTGGTCAATGGGGAAAGTCTGGACAATCTTGACCGCATTGGCTGAGGTGCAGCAGATATCAGATTCGGCTTTGACCGCTGCCGTTGTATTAACGTAGCATACCACCTTGGCTCCGGGGTGTTTCTTCTTTTCTTCCTTCAGGCGGGGGGCGTTAATCATGTTAGCCATCGGGCAACCTGCATGCACTTCAGGCAGCAAAACTATCTTATCAGGGCAAAGAACGGAGGCCGTTTCCGCCATAAAGTGAACGCCGCAAAAGACGATGATATCAGCGTCAGTTTTAGCCGCTTTCTGGCTCAGTTCAAGAGAATCACCGACAAAATCACCTATGTCCTGGATCTCTCCCAACTGGTAATTATGCACCAGGATAACGGCGTTGCGGCTTTTCTTAAGCTTCGCGATTTTCTCTAAAAGCGCCTCATCACCGTATTGCATCAACTGACAGCCTTCTTTGCTATTACGTCTGTCTTTATCTCGTCTCCGGTTTTAACCGTCCCGCCGTGGATTACTTTGGCAAAGACCCCTTCTTCAGGCATAATGCATGTCCCTGCCTGGTAGTAAATGGCGCATTTGTTATGGCACACTTTGCCAATCTGGGTAACCTCCAGGACGACTTCCGGCCCCACCCTGACCTCCGTGCCTATAGGCAGCGAGACCAAGTTTATGCCTTCCGTGGTCAGGTTCTCTCCGAAATCCCCCGGACCTACTTTGAGACCCAGGTCAATCATCTTTTGAATACTTTCCGTTGCCATAAAGCTTACCTGGCGGTGCCAGGTGCTATCGGCATGGGCGTCATCGGCAAGCCCGAAGTTTTCTATAAAGACGCCCTCTTTAATATCTATTTTTCTGGTTCCCTTTTTTTTGCTCTTGCATACAGCTAATACCTTTGCCATTTTGTTACTCCTTTGTCTTCTCTATTGTGCCGCCGCCAATAACCACATCCCCCTGGTAAAAAACAACCGTCTGTCCCGGGGTAATCGAAGGTTGAGGCTGCTTAAATGTTACATGAACTTTATCGTCACTGATGGGTGTTACAATTGCTTCGGCTTCTTTATGACGGTATCTTATTCTTGCCTTGACCTCAACAGGTTCTCTCAATTGCTCAATCGCTATCCAGTTTAGGCCTGAGGCGATAAGCTCGTTTTTATACAGCTCTTCTCCTTTGCCGACGATGATAGCGTTCTTTTCAGCATCGATGTCGATGACATATTGCGGTTCTTTAGCGGTTACGCCCAACCCCTTACGCTGCCCGATGGTGTAAAAGGGTATTCCTTTGTGCTCACCCAGGGTATTTCCCATCTTGTCCATTATCGGTCCTGCCGGAGCTGCCGCGATGAGAGATTGATAACCACCGGCAATAAAATCCTGGCTCTCCGGTTTATTATCGATTGGTAAGCCAAAATCAGACGCCGCCTTTCTTATCTCTTTCTTGGTAAAGCTCCCGATAGGGAAAAGGGCACAGGCGAGCTGTTCCTGAGACAAGGACGCAATGAAATATGACTGGTCTTTGCTCAGGTCGGCCGCTTTTTTAAGCAAATAACGCTTGTTATCATTATCATATTCTACTCTGGCATAGTGCCCGGTGGCAAAATAATCGAATTCAATGCCGCTCTCCCTGGTCTTTTTCATCAAAGCTCCGAATTTAACCGTCTGGTTGCATTTGAAGCAGGGATTGGGAGTTCTGCCGGCCAGATACTCGCCGCAGTAGTAATCCAGCACTTCAGTCTTGTATTCTTTGGTCAGGTCGAAGACGTAGAAGGGGATACCCAGAATCCGGCACACATTCCGGGCGTCTTCGATGTCCTCTCCCTCACCCGGACCGTAGCAGGCATGGTGTTTCCCTTCTTCGATAGAGGGTTCTCCACTCCATATTTTCATAGTTACCCCGCTCACCTGGTAGCCCTTCTCAAAGAGAAGGGCAGCGGTTACGGATGAGTCCACCCCGCCGCTCATCGCCACCACCACTCGTCCTGAGCCTTGTCGAAGGGCTTTTACCTTTTCGTTTTCCATTTTACTTGATGTTAATCACTCCCGCCGGTTCTTTGACTACCTCTCCGATGATTGCCGCATCCATTACCCCTGCTTGTTTTAATTTACTTAGCAGGCGTTCTGCTTTTTCGGGCGCCAGTGAGAGCAACAGGCCGCCCGATGTTTGCGGGTCGAACAGGATGTCCAGCATATAGCTCGGCACTTTATCGCTGCCTTTCACGTGTGGCGAGTAAAACTCGCGGTTGCGCTGCAAGCCGCCGGGGCCGATTCCCTTCTTTGCGAATTCAACCGCTTCCGGGAAGACAGGCAGGGCAGCCACATCGATGTTGATGCCGACCCCGCTGTTCTCGACCAGTGGTGAAGTATGTCCGATAAATCCAAAACCGGTGATATCGGTACAGGCATGCACACCCACTTCCTGCATCAGCTCGGAGGTTTTGTCATTCAGAGTCATCATGGATTTTGTGATTTTGGCTACGGCCTCCTTACTGGCCAACCCTTGTTTCAAGGCGGTGCTGATGATGCCGGTGCCCAGGGGTTTGGTCAGGATAAGTTTATCTCCCGCTTTAGCGCCGGAATTGGTCAGCAGTTTCTTAGGGTTGATTGTTCCGGTAACGGAAAGCCCGTACTTAATCTCGGCATCATCTATGCTGTGTCCGCCCATCAGGATTACTTTAGCCTCAACCATTTTGCTCGCCCCGCCCTGGAGGATGGCTTGCAGGACTGAAATATCCATCGTCTCGGTGGGGAAACAGACGATGTTCATTGCAGTTAACGGTTTACCGCCCATTGTGTAAATATCGCTCAGGGCGTTGGCCACAGCGATCTGGCCGAAGGTGAAGGGGTCGTCGACGACAGGCGTGAAGAAATCGACGCTCTGGATGATCGCCAGGTCGTCGGTCAGTTTGTAGACGCCGCCATTGTCCATAGCAGCCATACCCCGGAGCACATTCGGGTCGGATAGCAACGGTAAACCAGCTAAAGCTTTACTCAGGTCACCCGGACCTAACTTTGAAGCTCAGCCGGCACAGCGCACGCTCTCGGTCAGCCGGGGGTTTTTCCTTGTGGACATCAGCCCTCCATTAAGTGAAGCTGGGTGCTAAACCCAGCTTTCTCAGTTATTTTAACACTCTCAGCGTTGGGAAAGCAAAAATTTAATATGTCATTGCGAGCTGAAGGCGAAGTAATCCGTTTTTCCGGTCAATGCGACGGGGCATTAGGCATCCCTTTTGGAAAAATCCCGATTCACTTCGTTCATACGGGATTCTGTATGAGTTTACGAATCGGAAAGAGATTGAGAGGGATTTTACAGAAGCTCATTTCGCAAGCCGAGCTTGGATATGCTAAAATAAGCCTGAATATTATGAGTAGTGAGTTTCGTCATCTGCCCAGCGTGGATAAGCTTATTTCTGATGAGCGACTCAGGCAACTAGCCGAAAGTTATCCTCACGATTTGCTGGTGAGCCTGGTCAGGCAGGAGCTTGATTCTGAGCGTCAGGCTATCTCTAAAGGTAAGCCATTATCTTCTATGGATGAAATCGGGGCAGCCGTTATTGCACGTTTGAACCGTCTGGAAACTCCCGGTCTGCGTCCTGTTATCAATGCTACCGGCGTGGTGCTCCATACTAACTTAGGCCGGGCGCCGCTCAGCCGTGAAGCTATCGAAGCTATGGATGCTATCTCTAGAGAGTATTCCAACGTGGAGTTCGACCTTGAGAGCGGCAGCCGGGGCTCGCGCCAGGTCTACATAGGGCCGCTCCTGTGCCAGTTGACAGGCGCTGAGGCAGCCCTGGTAGTCAATAACAATGCCTCGGCTGTCTTGCTGGCTTTGAGTGCGTTAGCCAACCGGAAAGAAGTGGTTGTCTCCCGGGGGCAGGCTGTCGAAATTGGCGATAGCTTCCGCATTCCCGATGTCATGCGTCAGAGCGGGGCCAAGTTGGTTGAGGTGGGCACTACCAATTGCACCTACGTCCGTGACTACGAAGGGGCGATTACTGCCCGCACTGCCGCCCTGATGCGGGTTCATTCCAGCAATTTCCTGGTGGTCGGCTTCACTAATTCGGTTACCATCGAAGAACTGGCTGCCCTGGGCAAGCAACGTGAAATTAATGTTATTGACGACCTGGGCAGCGGCTGTTTCCTGGATACGGCTGCCTTCGGGCTGGCGCCCGAGCCTACTGTGCAGCAAAGCGTGGCAGCCGGGGTCGGGCTGGCGCTGTTCTCTGGTGATAAGCTGGTTGGTGGTCCCCAGGCGGGAATTATGGTGGGTAAGAAAGTGCTCATCGATAGGCTGAAAAGGCATCCTTTAGCCAGGGCGGTGCGCATCGACAAGATAAGGCTGGCAGGATTAGCAGCTACTTTGCTTCATTATCTCAAAGGCGAGGCAACAAGCAAAATTCCGGTCTGGCAGATGATTTCAATGCCTATCGATGAGATTGATCGCCGGGCTAAAGAATGGGCAAAAGCTCTTTCATCCGCTCACCCTGAGATTGTCGAAGGGGCGGTGAAAGTGATAGATGGGGAGAGCATGATAGGCGGCGGCAGTCTGCCGGGCAGCGCCTTACCCACAAAGCTGGTCGCTATTGGCGGCGGAAGAAAGGGCAAGAATGTAGCCCAGGCACTGGCTGGAAAACTACGGAAAAACAGCGTACCTATCATCGCCCGTATCAACGAAGACATCCTCCTCCTCGACCCGCGCTCCGTCTTTCCTGATGAAGATGCGATTGTCATTCAAGCCCTTAGAAATTTAATGTAAACTAATGGTAGCACAGCCGCCCTCGCCTTTGCATGGTGCAGGCGCGGAGGCCTGCACAACCAGTCATTGCCGGATTTAGATTCATCTAAGGTGGGTTGGTAAACATCCATAATGGAGAACTAGATGTTTGTTCTTGGAACTGCCGGGCACATCGACCACGGTAAGTCAGCTCTGGTGCAGGCTCTCACAGGGATAGACCCCGACCGCCTGCGTGAAGAAAAAGAACGGGGTATGACCATCGACCTCGGCTTCGCCTGGTTGAAGCTGCCCAGCGGGCAGGAAGTAGGCATTGTCGATGTTCCCGGTCATGAGAAATTTATCAAGAACATGCTGGCCGGGGTGGGGGGAATCGATTTAGCCCTGCTCATCGTCGCTGCTAACGAGGGAGTAATGCCTCAGACCAGGGAGCACCTGGCTATTCTGGACCTCCTCGGCATCGAAAAAGGCGTTGTCGCTCTGACCAAGAAAGACCTGGTAGATAAGGACTTTCTTGAGCTTGTGAGAATGGACGTCGAGGAGCTAATCAGCACCACTACCTTAGCCGGAGCGCCTATCGTTGCCGTTTCTTCAATTACGGGCGAAGGCATACCTGAGCTGCGGGCGACCATCGATAAGCTTCTAAGCTCGACTCCGCCCAGAAAGGACATCGGCCGGCCGAGGCTGCCGATAGACAGGGTTTTCACTATCGCCGGCTCGGGCACTGTGGTTACGGGCACTTTGATAGACAGCTCACTCTCGGTCGGTCAGGAGGTGGAGATACTCCCATCCGGCCTGAAATCAAGAATAAGGGGACTTCAAACCCATAAGGCGCGCGAAGATACTGCCTCACCCGGCAGCCGGGTCGCCGTCAATCTGGTGGGCCTGGCAACCACCCAGTTAAACCGGGGCGATGTCATTACAACCCCGGGCTGGCTTAAACCAACCTTAAAGCTCAGCGCATCGCTCCATTTGCTGCCCCACCTCAGACGCCCCTTGCGCCATAATGCTGTTGTCAGCTTTCATACTGGGGCTGCCGAGACGATGGCTAAAGTGCGTTTGCTGGATAAAGAGAAGCTTGAACCGGGTGAGGATGCCTGGGTGCAGATTGTGCTTACTGACCCTGTGGCTTTGGTCAAGGGCGACCGTTTTATCATCCGTTCCACTATGGATACAATCGGGGGAGGGGTCGTGGTTGAATCGGATGCCAAACAGCTGCGTCGTTTCCGCCCGGCGGTTATCGAGAGCCTGAAAGTAAAAGAAGCCGGCGCCGCCGAGGCAGTTTTGGTAACATTGTTGGAGTCTAAACAACCGTTGGAATTACCGGCGCTCCTGGCTCAGGCAGACCTGCCTGAGAGTGAGGCGCAACCGGCGCTGGAATCTCTTATCCGTGAGGCCGGAATAATCAGAGTTGGGCAGATTGAGCCGTTTCTCCTCTTTACCGCCTCCGGCTGGAGCAATCTGACCAAACAGACGACAGATGTCCTTCAAGACTACCACAAGAAGTTTCCCGCCCGGGCGGGTATGCCTAAATCTGAATTGGGCAGCCGCTTGAAGCTGGGTAAGTACTCGCCGGCCATCTGGCAAAAGCTGGCTGAACAGGGTGTTTTAGGTGAAGAAGGACTAGCGGTCCGTCTTGCTGCCTTTCAGGTGCAGCTAACTAAAGTCCAGCAAGATAAGCTCGATGCTTTTTTGAAATCGTTGTCTCAGAATCCCTATTCGCCGCCCGTCGACCAGATACCAGAGCCGGATTTGCTCAATTTACTCATTTCTCAGCAGCGCGTGGTCAAGGTAAGTGACAGCGTCGTTTTTGCCATGTCGGCATATAATGAGATGGTCGGCAAAATCACTGCCCATGTTAAATCAAAAGGAACAATAACTCTGGCAGAAGTGCGCGATTTGTTTAAAACCAGCCGCAGATACGCCCAAGCTCTGCTGGAGTATCTGGATGAAAAAAAGGTGACCCGGAGGGTCGGTGATGAGAGGGTGCTCTATTAGGATTATATTTCTAATGAAAACCGCCGGTTCGATTCTCTTTGCACATCTGTTTTAGGCCATTTATAACATGAATAATAATTTGAGGGTATCTGCAAGAACCGGTGTCTTACTTGTTGTTTGGATTCTTGGGACGGCCGTAATGGCTTTATTCACAAACAGCATCAATTGGACATTCTCGCCTCTCAATTTTATTTCATTTATTGGGCTAATTGTCCTTATAATATCTGTTTTACTCGATAACGTTCCTAAGCACTGATTTATAATCTAACCTGACCACCTTTTTGTTGATTTGACAACTTATCCCAGCAGGTATTAAAGTGAGTGTATTAGTACCATAAGCTAGTGTAATAAGTCTAATGACGGAGGTGCAGTATGCCGAAGAAAAAGGGTGGTAAGGAAGTCAAATGCGAGAAATGCAACCTCGAATTTAATGAGGACAAAGCCATGGAGTACCCGGGTAAGGTTTACGTGCATAAGGGTCAGGTGTTTTGCGAGGATTGCCTGGCCGATATGGGTGTTATGCCGGACTCGGCAGACCCATATTCAGTCTATATGAAAACTATCACCGATATGGGCAGGCTCGGCCCCGGGTCCAGCGGCGTATAGTCTTACCTGTCAAAGAGGTTGCTTTGAGAATCGAAATTCGTTGTTGCCCGAGAGAAGCTATGGCTCTTGCGCAGAAGTAGAGGTTATACGGTTTGAGAATTGAAATTCATTATTGTCATGAGTGAAACTATGGTTCATACGCTGCCAGGCTGGCAGAAGAGATAAGGAATGGAGTAGACGCGGAAGTTGAAACCGTTCCGGAATATGACGGCGAGGGCAATCTCGATATTTACGCGGATAACCTGGTCGTGTTTACCAGCCGGGAAACGGGGCGATTCCCGGAAGAGGGCGAGATAGTCAAGATACTTAAAAGCTAGCAAGCCAAAAAATCAATTGTATATTTCTGAGATGGGCAACCCCAAAGGGTTGCCCTTTTAGTCTAAACACGGGGCCTAATTGGGGGCTTAGTGAAAACAAAAGGAACAAATGCCATTTTTCCGTGGATGGACGTTACATAAAGCTTTTATTCAATTGTTAAAGTACGCCCGATTCGGTTTGTCCCTTCGACTTGAATAGCAAGGGCAGGCACTGGGGCCTGCCCCTACAGCAAAGGCGGGATCCCTCGGCTACGCTCATGGCTGGCCCGTGCCACCGGTCCTAAAGTAAGATAGCACGGATGTTCTGGTTTGGCAATGGGAGTTTGGCGGGGGCGGGTAACAATTCCATTAGATTTTATAACATGTTTAAGCTCTTTATACCATCAACTACTTATCGCTATTCTTTCTTTGCATTATCTTGTTCAACCAATGTAATTCGCCAAGCTCCATCTGGACTAGCACGACGTGTCTCTGTAGCATTTCTTTCGCATACCATTTACTAAACCTAGAAGATTCAAATGGGCGATACTTATTCAGTATTAATTGAGTTGCTTCAATAAGAATTGAGAGAGCCATTGTCGAAACACGAATAATACTCATAGGGTTCCTTATTGGGCCAAGAACGTTGGTTCCGTCTTCTGACAACGCTGTCAGATGTGCTGTATCATTAACGTGTGACATTCTTGACCACGAAGAATAAAGGTAATGGTATTCAGAACCATGGTTTAGGTGTTCAGCCAATGCTTTAAGGCTTTTCGGGCCTTTGTAGAAAGAATACCAATCCGGATATTTAATTCTTCTCTTAACAAGAGTCGTGTATTCTGCGTACGCTTCCGCATAGCTGGGCTTTTTTAGATATTCTTTGAGTTTAAGAATATCATCTGATACGTTGGGCATCGGTAGTGAACTGAAAACTTTCTCAATTTAAACTGGAAAGATAGATTCCTTGAATTCTTTGCTTTTCGGAAGAGTTGGGTCGTGGTCTTCAAGCTGTGTTATTTGATCGATGATATTTTTGACTATCCATGATACTGCTCTCTCTTTATTATTCTTTTCGAGCATATACTCTAAATTAAGGCGAGCTTCGAATGAACTTCGCAGCAGAAGATTAGAAGGCTCAACAGATACGTTTGACACCAGTACTTCGATACCGTCAGTCATCTGAATAATATGTAAATATGAAGCTAGAGCTGGATACGCTTCATCCGGTTCAGCCGCTTTTGAGGTTTGGCATCTTTGATAAAAATTAGTCGCGTAATTAACCGCCTCCTGTAATAGCGGAGACACGGTATCCTTTATTATTTTAGGCAGGTTTTTATGCATGTCACGGTTGAGCAGCGGTTCATATGGTTCAGTAGGCATAGGCATACCTCATACTGACAAGTAAGCGCATTCTAACATTAAATGAACGCCTTTAAAAGAACTCAGCTTGGTTTCGAACCTTTTCGAGCATTTTTATTTGGTTGTGCCTTCGCCTAGATTCAAAAAGTCACGATAGAATTCGAGTGATTTTGGTGATAATTCCTGCCTGCGGGATCTCAAAATATCCGTTGGTAAAATGAGGGTATTTGTCAACAAGGTTGAAGTGCGGGTAGGAGTAGTATTTTGGCGGGAGCGCATGGGAGTCGAACCCACCGAAGACATTAAAATGCCCCCCAGACGGATTTGAAGTCCGCGAAGCCCACCGGGACTTATCCGCTCCCCCAGTTTTAACAGGTAAAGTATAGCTTAATTGCCGTGCCGGGGCAATAAGTGGTGGACAGTTCACCCTCACCTGCGCCTCTCCCATCAAGGGAGAGGGAAGATAATTTGGGTAGTAAAGGGGACGCCTTGCCCAGCAAGGCGTCCCCTTTACTATCCGACAGACTAAGTAGACCATTAATGCCGGCTATTTTTTATCCTCGATAGTTTACCATTTTTCTTTAGAGGAAAATTAAGCCTGCCACAATACCGGCTGCCATGACAGACGCACCGAGGAGCAGGGTTATCTTTACGTTTTGGATTGACCCCGCGATTATAGAAAGGCAGGGAATGCTCACCGCGGGGAGAGTTATCAGAGCCGCCGCGGCTATGCCGGTCATTCCGTTATTTATCAGTCCTGCCGCCAGCGGTATCTCTGTCCAGGTCGGCACCATTAGCAAAGTGCCGAAGAAGGCTGCGACGATTACGCCCGGCAGATTGTTGCCTGTAGGCGGCATCAGTTTAACGACGTAGGCAGAGGCTACGGCGCCGATTAATAATACCGGTACCATCACCCTGGCCAGGCGCCATGTCGTACTCAGCCAGTTGGAGATGAGCGTTGACGGTGAATCCAGAGATGTCTGCGAGAAGAGCTTCTCGAACTGGAAGAGACGGCCGTAGGCATTGAGCGCCCTCGATAGCCAGTCGACCGGCTTGCTATTGACTGTTGCTTCCGGACCCTCATGTGTCAACCATCTGGCCGCTACCAGAGAAACGCCGTAGGTCAAGAAGACGCCCACGATGATTCCTCCGGCAATCCTTAGAAGGGCGAACTCCGGGGGTAGCAACGCCCCGGCAAGAATCAAGCCGGTGATATTGAGCATCGGGGCAGAGACCGTGAAAGCCAGCACCGGCCCTATAGATGCCCCCTTTCTGTACAAAGCTGAGCCGATTGGGGCGGCGCAGCACGAACAGAAGGGCTGGGTTAAGGCTACAGCACTGCCGGTAAGGTGAGTAACGAAGCTATTGCCATGCAGCTTCATCACCAGCCCCGCTCCGGCGACCAGGAAAAGACTGCCCAAGAGCATACCGAGTGTTGTCGCATGCCAGACGACGAGGAGATAGTTAACGCCATCTCCCACAGGCTGTAGCCATACAGGGAAACTGTCCACAGATAGAGCTCGTCCCAGACCAAACGGTCCAGAGCCAATACTCATTTTCCCGGCAGCTAAAAAGCGCGATGCCGGCACGCCCCGGTAGGTAAACAGGTCGATGACGAGTAGTACTCCGATGGCTACGGCCGTAAAAGTGGTCACTGACTTGAGGTTGAAACCGCCAGCTTTGAAGCTGCTCTCAAGTTTCTTTATATATTTGTAGCTGAGCCAGATGCCCAGGCTTCCGGCCAGCAATAGCATCAGTTGACGGGGGTCGAGATTAAGCAGTGTTGAAGGCGCCCCCACCTTAACGTAACCCGAGAACAGGAAACCCCTTCTGATATCGACTACGGTCAGAAGTAGCAGGGTAAGAGATAACAGGAAAGCTGCCACGCTTACATAATAGCTGGCTCGCCTTGTTTTTTGTGTTAGATGACTTGCCATTTTGTGTTAACTCCTTCTGATTATTCTTAGAAAATAAAAAAGGGGTGGTCGAAAAGCTCCGACCACCCCGATAAAATCGGGGCTGTCACCAGACACACAAGAAATCGCTAATATACTAAGACATTAGCAGACTCCCGTGGAGACGGAGGCTTTTCGAACCGATGATTAATGCAGGACCTGCACCAAACTGGTCAGCTCATCTTCATGTGAAGACGAAATGCGTTCCCAGGTTCATGGTTCTTACCTCCTTATTCATTTACTTGTTAAATGCCTCCTTGTTTACCCGAAGTCAAGATAATATATTCTGTTTACTTTAGCGCTGTCAAATCATGCTGCCGGCATTTATTTCGCCGGTTTTTTCTTATAAACAAGCCGGGTAAGCCAGATGCTCACCTCGTAAAGAAGAATGAGCGGCAGGCTGACCAGAAGCTGATTGACCGGGTCAACGGTCGGGGTAATAATGCCGCCGAGGATGATGGCGATGATTACAGCCCACTTTCTTTTACTTGCCAGCCATTTGGGTTGAACAAGCCCGAACCTGGCGAGAACAGTGGCTACTACCGGCATTTCAAAAACCAATCCCACTGCCAGCAGCAATCTGGTAATGGTTGAAATATAGTTGCCGATTCTGATTTGAGGAGTGGCAATATCACTGCCGAAGGTGACCATGAAGCGCGTGGCCGGTGGCAGCATGATAAAGTAAGTGAATAACACTCCGATTACAAACATCAGCCCTACCCAGGGCAGAGCGGTATAGATGAACCGCTTTCTTTCTTGCTTCGTCAGCGCAGGGGAAATAAACATGGCGACTTCGTAAGTGACATAAGGCATGGCTAATATCAAGCCGCTAATCAGGCACACTTTCATATAGGTGCCGATCATCTCGGTAGTATCGATAAACACCAGATTCATAGTGGGCGGAGGGAAGAGGTGCAGCCTGGATGTTAGAAAATCAAATACCGGTCTGACAAGCGTTGATTTGAAGGTGAGAATATCAAATATTTGTTTAGCGATAAAAAAAGATAAAACCGTCGTAACCCCAACCGCGATAACACTTCTGGTTAAGCGATTGCGCAGTTCTTCGATGTGTCCGAGAAGAGATAGCTTGTTTGTTTTACTGCTCATGTTTTAACTAGTGCGCTTTGCGTACCAGGCTAGTCTTCTCCACTATTCTCCGAGCCGGGAGCGGCCGGAGGCAATTGAGGTAGCGCCTTGGGAACGGGAGCAGCAACCGGAGGCGTATGTTCCCGCTTGCCTTCCTCCGCCTCATCTATTTCCTTTGTTATTTGTGCCGTCAGGTCAGAGCTTGTTTGTTTTATCGTATTTATTGTTTTTCCTATTGTCCTGGCAATCTCAGGTATTTTATTCGGACCCCATATTATTATGGCCACGATGATGACCAGTATTATTTCTCCCATGCCCATGCCGAAAATATCCATTGCCTCCGCCTTACTAGAAAGTCTTTATGGTTAATTATAGAAGCTTGTCATATATTCTTCAATCTCGGTAAGCGAATTGTTGAAACGAGTTGTAATGGACTATTATTAAAAAAGATAAAGAGTTATCATAAAACAATATCGGCAAGCTGTTTGACGGTTGCGCTGGAGGGCATTGTAAACTATAATTGTGGAATAAGAGAGGAAGAATTATGAAAGTTATTTTATTTCAGGATGTGCCCAGTATAGGCCGCGCCGGTGAGATAAAAGAGGTGGCTAACGGCTACGGCAGGAATTATCTTATTCCCCACAAACTGGCCGCTCTGGCTAAGTCCGATTCCGTAAATGCGATGGCAGTGAAAATTGCGGCTCAAGCCCGCAAGCTGGCACAGACGGAAGCGGAGTTGACTGAGATGGCTAGACAACTGGATGGCAAAGAGGTTTTCCTGGCGGCCAAGACCGGCGGGAAGGGGCGGTTGTACGGCTCGATCACCATGGCTGATATCGCCGCTGAGCTGGAAAAGGAAACCAGTTTTGCAGTTGACAAGAGAAAAATCGAAATGGGTGAGTCAATTCGCTCGATAGGCACGTACGAAGTCAGCATCAAATTGACTAAAGATTTGGTGCCTAAAGTTAAGGTTACGGTAACTGAAAAAAGCGCCGAGAAAGCATAGTCGCCGGCGGTAACAAGAGGAGGAGAGTCAAAGACTATCCGAGTCTGAGACTATTTGAGGTAGAAGTATGGCTGAAAAGTTACCACCCCATGATATTGACGCTGAGGAAGCTGTAATCGGTTCGCTTCTGATTGATGGAAAGTCTATCTTCCAGATTACCAGCTTGCTTCCGGACTCGAGTTACTTTTACCACGAGCGAAATCAATGGCTGTATGAGGCTTGCCTGGCGCTTTACCAGCGTGACGAGGGGATAAACCAGATTACGCTGGCTCAGGAACTGGACAGGCTGGGTAAGCTGGAGACCTGTGGTGGGGCTGCTTATCTCAGCCATCTCGTGTCTATCGTGCCTACCTCACTGGATATCGAACATTACGCCCAAATCGTCTACCGGCTGGCTCTCAGTCGCCGCTTGATAGAGGCGGCCCGGCAGATAGAAGCCGTCGGTTATGGGGCAGACCCCGATGTTGAAAACAGCCTGAGCAGGGCTGAGAGTATACTGCTGGGGGTTCGTCACGGGGAAACGCCGGGGGATTTCGTCCATATACGCCAGGTGCTGGACAAGTATTTTGAGGCAGTCCCGGCGCCGGAAGACGTCAACAACGGTCCGATTACCCACGTGCTGACAAAGTTTAACGGATTGGATGAGATGCTGGGCGGTTTACAACCATCCGATTTGATAATCGTTGCCGCCAGGCCGAGCATGGGCAAGACCAGCCTGATTCTTAATATCGCCCGGAATGCGGCTCTGGAGCAGGGAGCTTGCGTGGCTCTTTTCAGTTTGGAAATGGCCAGAGAACCCCTGGTGCTGAGGCTACTCTCCAGTGAATCTGGGGTTAATCTGAGCCATATCCGTCTCGGACTCCATACGGAAGCCGAAGAAAAAAGGGTTATGGATGCCACAGGTATCCTCTCCGAGGCCAAAATCTACATCGATGATTCTCCACGTCTTCGTCTCGCCGAGATGCGCAGTAAAGCCCGCCGTCTTTTTTATGAGCAGGGCGTAAATTTGCTTATCGTAGACCACCTGGGGCTAATCGACGGGCAAATGAAAGACAGGGTGCAGGAAATCAGCCAGATATCACGTGCTCTGAAGGGATTGGCGCGTGAGCTGAATATCCCGGTGATTGCCGTATCACAACTCAGCCGGGCATCTGAATGGAGAGCCGAACATAAGCCGCAATTATCCGACCTGCGTGATAGCGGCAGCATCGAGCAGGATGCCGATGTGGTTGTCTTCATTTACCGCGAAGAGTATTATTCCCCTGACAGGGAGGAGTGGGAAGCCAAGCATATAGGTGAAAACTATCCCGAAGGTCTGGCGGAAATCATTATCGCCAAGCACCGCAACGGACCTATCGGGCAAGTCAATATGCGTTTCGTTCCCAGATTGGCCAGGTTTGAGAACATTGCCAACCAGGAACCGAGCATGTTATGAAGCAGTTCGAGGGTTTCCCGGCAAGGATGCAGTTTACCCCGGTGCCTAATCTCTTTTTCAGCTCGCTGTTGCCCCAGATAAACAGCGTAGATGAACTAAAAGTGACCCTCCATATATTCCGGGCGATTTATCATAAAAAGGGTTCTCCCCGTTTTGTCACCTATGGTGAGCTTCTAATCGATAAGAGTCTCGTGGATAGTATGAGAAAGGGAGAGAAACCCGCCGGAGAAGTCCTGGGAGAGGCTCTGGAAATGGCGGTTAGGCGGGGGACTATCCTCCATCTGGTATTGGCTGAAAACGGAAAACCTGAGGATGTTTATTTTGTTAACGACGAGGCGGGTAGGCAGGCAGTCGATAAGATTAAGAACGGAGAAATGGTCCTGGCCGGTTTGAAGCCTGCCTATCAAGCTGAGGTAAACACGGAGGCTCCGCCGGATATATTTGCTGTTTATGAGCAGAACATCGGCATGTTGACGCCGATGATTGCTGATGAATTACGGGAAGCTGAGAAACTCTACCCGGAGAGCTGGATTCGGGACGCTGTTAAGGAAGCAGTAAGTCTGAATAAGAGAAGTTGGCGCTACATAGAGCGCATTTTAGAGAACTGGTCCTCAGAAGGCAGGGTTGATGGAACACATCGGGGAGATTCTAAGACAAGTCAGGACAAATTCAGCAAGCAAAAATATGGAGACATCGTCCAGCGCTGAACCTCCTGTGAACCGGGGTAGTGAACCGGACGAAACATCGCCGGATTCAGCCTGTCCGGTTTGCCGGGGAGCGAAGTTTGTTCACCCTCTTTTACCATCAGGAAAGCCTGATTATCACCATGTCATACCCTGCCGCTGCTCGAAGCAAGTGGCAGATAAACGATATAACAGTCTTGGCTCGCTTGCCCGTTTCACTTTTACTAACCTTAATCATCAGGGTAAAAGCGCGAATCCGGCCAACCAGGAGCAGTTTAATTGCGCTTATCAAGCCTCGCGGGCGTTCGCTGAAAAGCCGGAAGGGTGGCTTGTGCTTTCAGGGCCAAGCGGCTGCGGCAAGACCCATCTGGCGGTAGCAATCGCAAATCGCTGCATCGAGAATAACTTGCCCGTTTTTTATATTTCCACACCAGACCTGCTCGACCACCTGCGCTCTACCTTCAGCCCGAACAGTGAAACCCCCTATGATGAGCTGTTCGAGCAGGTTCGCAATACCCCCCTGTTGATTCTGGACGATTTGGGCGCCCAATCCAGCACCCCCTGGGCTAAGGAAAAGCTGGAACAATTACTAAACTACCGCTTCACCAATCAACTGCCGACTGTCATCGTTTCTATCCTGCCTCTCGACGAGCTGGATGAGCGGATACGCACGCGCCTGCTTGCCTCAAAACATTTTCAGTTATGCCCGTTCGATGAAAAATCCCCAGGAATGCTGTCTCTCAGCTGGTCTCAACAGTTTAACAAACAGAAAGAGATGACTTTTGCCAACTTTGACTGGAAGCGTGACAATCTGCCTCTGGAGCAGCGGGAAAATCTGGATAAGGCTTTCCATCTGGCTCTTGAATTTGCTAAAGCTCCGGAAGGTTGGCTGGTCTTTCAAGGGGACAATGGCTGCGGCAAGACTCATCTGGCAGCGGCCATCGTTAATTATCGCTATGCTCTGAAAGCGCCTGCTTTGTTCATCGTGGTTCCGGATTTCCTGGACCACCTCCGTTCCTCTTTCAGCCCGGATAGCAAGATATCCTACGACCAGCTCTTTGAGAGCGTCAAGAACGCTCCTTTGCTTGTCCTGGATGATTTCGGCAAGCAGACCACGACGCCATGGGCTCAGGAAAAGCTGTACCAGGTAATCAACCACCGCTATAACGCTCAACTGCCGACTGTCATTACCACCAACTGTTCGACAGACGAGCTGGACGCCCCGATTCTCTCCAGATTTGTCGACCCTCAGTGGAGCATCGTTTTTAATATCACGGCGCCGAACTATTCTTCCGGTCGGCATAGTCTGAAGCGGGCGCCGCGGGGTGGCCGGGCGGGGCGTTGAAACCGGGACAAGGCATTAAAAGCTTGCACCGGAAATAAGAATTTAGTAAAATTAGCCAAACTCAATCAGAAAGAAAGCCGTTAATGATAAACCTTCCAGTGCTGGTGCTGAATCAGAGCTATGAGCCGCTTAACATTTGCCGCGTCCGGAGGGCGGTTGTTCTGATTTATGAGAATAAAGCGGAACTGGTGGAAAACGGCGCCGGCTATATACACTCAATCGGCGGTGAATTTCCGATACCGACGGTTATCCGGCTGGCCAGTATGGTCAGGCGTCCCCAGAGGGCGGTGAGAAGACTGACACGGCTTGAGATTTTCAAGCGTGACAACTATACCTGCCAGTATTGCGGTAAGGAAACCAGGCATCTTACTCTCGACCATGTAATGCCCCGCTACCGGAAGGGGCCGCATACCTGGGAAAACGTCGTCAGTGCCTGCATGCCGTGTAACCGGAGTAAAGCCGGCAGAACTCCCCATGAAGCCGGCATGAGATTAAAACATGAACCCGTCAAACCACGAATCACCGGTCTTTTTTACATCCCCGCCCACTTCCCGAATATCCGCATCGAGTGGCAGAAATATTTACACGCTAACATGTCCTAGTTGTTCTGAGTTGCTAGACCGTTAGATAAGTTATTGCGTGGAGTATCACCCTCACCCTGGCCCTCTCCCATCAAGGGAGAGGGAAGAGGAGAACATGCATAACTTTTGTAGACAATTTAAGATTCGGGACACTAGCGACTGTTAAGAGTGGCGGGTTGTTACTTAACGGGTGGGGGTGGTGGGGCAAAAGGCGGCTCGGTAATCAGTTTTTCAAGCACTCCATACCAGCTCGAATCCACCAGAGCTACATCATTATTAGTGTTCGGGGCGAGCACGTAATATGAAGTGCCATCAGGCGTCTGGTCGCCGACGATAATATTCATAGTCGTATTATCTGTAAGAAGCAGGTTTATTGCCATTTGGGGCTTGGCTATGCCGAATTCGGCCAGCTTTTCATCCGTGGTATTTTTAGAAATAATCCTCTCTACGCCCGGGCCGCTTAGCAGAAGGGGTATGCCGCCTCCCCAGCGTTTGGTATCTACAGCGGAGTTTTGAGCATCATCAAAGTACCAGGGAAAGGTGTCCGGCTTAGATATTTTGATGAATGACTCGCTTTTTCCTTCACGGGGAAGGCTTATTTTAATATGCTGGATGTCATCCATTTCGATTATCCATGCGTAATAGCGAGGCTCTACTATCGGGGCCGGTTTGGGAATGTTCAAATAGTAAAAAACGCCCCCGAGGGCAAGCAGAATAGCCAAAAGAATAACGATGTTGCGGAGTCTCAAGAAATCTCCTCCAGAATAAGATAATCTCGGAGGTTCAGGGGGATGTTCTCCGAGGAATAGGGCTGGCTGACTATCTTCTTCGCCACCAGATAATTCCCCCCATCAACAGCACCAGCAAGGGCAGCAGAGCGATGCTGGAAACTCGTATGAAATTGGCTACATCCTGACTGATAACCAGTCTGCGGAAGGGCAGCACCTTGCGTTCGATTGTAATTAAATCCTTCCCTAATGTTAGCGCACTAACCAGGTTAAGGAAGTAATTGCCATTATCTCCATTATAGAAGTGTTGATTGTTCGCAAAGTCAGAATCTCCGACGACAACCAGGCGGGTAGTCGGGACGGTGCCTATCGGTTGTCCTTTAGCGTCCAACTGCGGTGTGAGAACGATGCGAAGAGCCAGGTCAAGTGGGCCTTTAACCTCCGTTGCTTCGTCGAAGGCAGGAGTCTTACCCGCTTCGAAATTCTTTTCCATCCAGCTTTCAGGGCTTGTTCTGGCCAGGGAAAGCATCGCTATCGAGCTATTGTCACTTATCCACGCAACCTGAATTGGTGTCTCGCTGCTCTCACCTGGAATAGCCTGAGGTTCCCAGCCGGACTGGGGCAAAAGTGCGGTCGTGCCCGGGAAATAGATTGAGGTCATGCCGAAGTAGTTTCTGAGCCGTGGTACGACCGGGTTGTTAACGGTGCCCTGTAAACTGGAAGACGGGTCGACAACTATTCCATCGTCGACATTTAACCCCCACGGAAAGAGGAGTGCCTTCATATCTATCGTTGGATTCGGATTCAGCATCACCATTACCCAGCCGCCTCGAAACAGGTAGCTTTGGATAATAGCCAGTTCGTCAGTATTGAGTTGTCTTTGCGGTCCGGCGATTACCAGGGCGGTAGCATCTTCAGGAACAGCGCGGGTTATCAGGAGGTCAAGGTTCTCGAGTTTGAACAGGTTGTCCTTGAGACCCTGCGCTGCGGCGCTCAGGTTAGAATCGATACTCGCTTCGCCATGGCCGGTGATGAAGTAAAGCTTCTTCTGAGCAATGCCGGTCACTTCCATAATAGCGCTTGTGAAGGCGTGTTCCGCCTCAACACCGGAAATCTGTTCATTGCCCTGGGAATCGGTGCTGAACTGAATGATTTCTTCGGGTGAAACCAGCCGTCGCCCTTTTTCACTCTCGAAGACGACCGTTTGGAGCATTCTTATGCCGTACTTTACCGCCTGGTCTGGGCTCTCCTGTGGGTCAATTTGTTTGAAGGTCAGTTTAGTGGTGTAATTCTGGTACTCTTTCAGCAAATTCCTGGCGTAAGCGCCCACGCCGCCGGTTGGGTCGAGGCTGTCAGGTACGAAGAAGCCGATAACGTTGACCGGAATCTCCATCTTGCCCAGTACATCCTTGGTCTGGGAAGTCAGCGTGAATTTGGTCAGGCCGGTGGCATCAAAGCGGTGGTAAGCGCCGATGCTGATAGCGTTGGATAACAGCGTGATGCCGATAAAGATTGAAGTCATGACTGTGGTGCCGGTGCTGAATTTGCCCCGCTTGCCGGTGACAGCGCTGCTGACCCTTCTGAAATCGATGACAAGAGCAGCAGCCATCAGAAGTATTCCTAATGCCAGGATTGCCCAGGCGGCAATGCGGATGGCGGGCAAGACCACCATAACTATCAGGCCTGTCAGGAGTGTTAGCAGTCCCAGCAAGCTTAAAAGGCCGGAAAGGCTATTAAAGGTAGATTTTTGCATTTAACTCCACCTGCTATTCTCAAGAGACCTGACTGCCAGAAATAAAAACAGGACTGTGATGCTGAGATAATAGACTATCCCCCGTGTGTCGATGATTCCACTCATAAAATCAGGAAAATAATGGGAGAGGGAGAAGTAGCTAACGACATCTCCGAGGGCTTTAGGCAGAAAGGTCGAGGCGAACCCCACAAAGTATAGAGCCAGCAGAATGCCTATGGCCACCACGGCTGCCACGATCTGGTTTGAAGTCAGCGATGAGGCGAAGATGCCGATAGCCAGGGCGGTATAGCCTATCAGTAACAGGCCGATGTACCCGGTGACAATAGGCCCCATATCCGGGTCGCCGAATATTTTCAGGAGCAGGGGATAGTAGAGAGTGAGCGCCAGCATCACCGTCAGTATATATAGCGAGCCGAGGAACTTGCCCAGTATTACCTCACTGTCTCTAATAGGCGCAGTGAGCAATAGTTCGATGGTGCCTAACTTTCTCTCCTCGGCGAGCAGGCGCATCGTCAGCAGGGGAGCGAATAACAACATCATGATAACACCGGCCTGGAGGAATCCGTTGATGCTGGTCTCCGTGTAGGTGGAGGGCGAGGTGCCGAAGAAAAAGCCGGTAGCCGCCAGAAATATGCCCGTGACAACATAGGCCATGGGCGAGGCCAGGTAGGATTTGAACTCTTTAGAGGCGATAGCTAACGTGTTCCTCACTGTTCGGTTTCCTCCGTCTTCTCTTCTGTGGTTAATTTAAGGAAAATATCCTCAAGGCTCATCTCGATGGCTTCCAGAGAGAGAAGCGTCCAGCCGCTCTGGATTATCGCTTCGGATATTCTGCTCCGGGGGTCCTGGCCTGCGGCGCACTCTACAATGTAGTTGGAGCCGTCATACCTTATCTTTACAATACCGGGCAGCTTGCGCAGGCGTTCTATTATTTGCTTTGACGGCCCGTCTACCTCCAGACGGAAGCGCTTGACGCCGCTCACGACGGATGACAGGTTTTCAATGCTGTCCTCGGCTACGATTTTGCCCTCGTTGATGATGATAACCCGCTCGCAGATGATACTTACTTCAGGCAGGATATGAGTGGAAAGCAGGACAGTGCGCTCCTTGCCAAGCTCTTTAATGAGCTGTCGGGTCATGGATACCTGGATGGGGTCGATGCCTACGGTCGGTTCATCCATAATCAAAACTTCCGGTTCATGGATAATTGCCTGGGCGATGCCAACCCGCTGCCGGAAGCCTCTTGACAGCTTGCCGATAATGACATCGATGTATTCTTCGAGGTGGCATATCTCGACTACATCATCTATCCTGGTCTTTATACGGTTATTGTTCATGCCGCGGATTTTAGCCAGGAAATCAAGATAATCGCGGACTGTCATATCCGTATATAAAGGGACAGACTCAGCGAAATAGCCGGTGCGCTGGCGCGCCTCCAGTGAATTGGTCAGGATGTTATAACCGGCTACCCATGCCTCACCCCGCGTGGGCGCCAGGAAACCGGTGAGAATGCGCATGGTAGTGGTCTTGCCCGCTGCGTTAGGGCCGAGGAAACCGACAATTTCTCCCTTATCCACACTGAAGCTGATGTTGTCTACGGCCAGACGCGCTCCGTAGTATTTGGTTAAGTTCTCTACTTTTATCATATTTTTATTTACCGCTGTGGTGTCTGCTGACTGCTACCGCTTGAGGAACCGGGTGGTTTACTCTTTGCCAACTGATAATTTATCCAGGCATACGTTTCAGAATCAAACGAGTCATTAAGGCCGCTCCACTTTATGGTGTGGTTCTCTCTTTCTGTCGTGAGCCATGTCTCCACTACTTTACTTCTTAAAACTTGCAGGGCATTTGCGTCCAGTTCCCGGTTAGCCCGTTCGGTAACCAGGATGAGGTGGTAGCCGACGATGGTTGGGGCTGTCGATCCATCCTCTTGTTGTTGGTCTGTTATGATAGGTAAAGGGGCGCTCACATTACCTGTGCTCAGACTGAATGCTTCAAATTCCAGCTGAGGAGTCAGGATACCGGCTTTGGGGAACCAGCCAATCTCGCCGCCGTTATCACCTGTTGATTTATCCAGAGAAAATTCCTTAGCAAGGTCGGTAAACTTTTCTCCATTTGCCCATCTGGCTCTTATACTATCCGCTTGCTTTTGGGTCTCAACTGAGATGATATAAATGTGAGCTTGCTCAGCTATGTTAGGCATTCTCTCTGCCAGATATTCCTGGAGGCGAGACCTGTATATTTCAATAGAAATTATTTCGCGGTACTCAGAGTCGGACAGTCCGCTCTCATTAAGGAGTTGGCGGTACCATTCCTTAAAGTCAGGCTCAGAGACGACGGCGGAGGCATTCCCACTCTGACCTTGAAATACTGACCTCATCGTCTGGTCGATATCCTGGGGGCTGATTGAGATACCGTATTGAGGAGCGCCCAGCTTTATTAACTGGTCGTTAGTAAGCTGGGTAAGCATGGCAATAGGGTCAGAGCCGGTGAGCTTGATTCTCTTCAGGAAATAGTCCATGTGGATATTGACGTTATCTACGGTAATTATAGTGCGGCGGAATGGCGCTACGTAGGTCGGATAGCCCATTATCCCGACTATCGCCAGGATCGTAACTATTACTACAGCAGCAAGAATAAATGCCGTGCGCCGCCCCTGGTTGTCTCCGGCTTTTCGTCTGGGACTGGCCGGAGGAGCGCCCTGGCTATCTCCATCTTTACGCCTGCCACTGACAGGAGTCTCCGATGAACTGTTTCTATCTCGTTGTCTTCTTGATTGGGACATTCCTCACCTTTGTCATAAAATACTTCATGGTGTTCGTTGAGAGGAGAAAATGCTGCCAACAGGAAAATCATACCTGATTCTCCTGGCGAAAGCAAGGTTCACAGCCCGTTATTGGTCTCCCGGACTAGACCCGGTGACAGGCTACCCAGTGCCCGTGGCCGACATCTCTTCCTTCAGGCTTCGCTTCTTTGCAGATGTCGATTGCCATGTGACATCTGGGGTGGAAGGTGCAGCCGCTGGGTGGACGCATCGGACTGGGTACATCACCGGTCAGTAAAATTCGCTTGCGCTGGCGGTCAATCACAGGGTCGGGTATCGGAACTGCCGACAGCAATGCCTGAGTATACGGATGAAGCGGGTGGTCATAAAGCTCATCGCTTTCTGTAATCTCCACCATTCTGCCTAGATACATTACCGCCACGCGGTCGCTGATGTAACGGACTACGGAAAGGTCATGCGCAATAAAGACGTAGGTCAGGTTAAATTCCTCACGGAGTCTGATGAGCAGGGTAATAACCTGGGTCTGGATGGAGACGTCCAGCGCTGAAACAGGCTCGTCGCAGATAATGAGCTTGGGGCGCGTTGCCAGCGCCCGGGCTATACCGATGCGCTGCCGTTGCCCGCCGCTGAACTCATGGGGGAAGCGGTCTGCCATATATGGCTCAAGCTGGACAAGTCTGAAAAGCTCGTCGACCTGTTCTTTATATTCGTTGCCCTTGACAAGATTGTGCACTATCATCGGCTCGCCGATGATGTTGCCGGCAGTCATACGAGGGTCGAGTGATGCGTATGGGTCCTGGAAGATGAGTTGCATGTTCCGGCGCATATTGCGAAGATTGCCCTTACTTACTTTAGTGAGGTCTTGCCCTTCGAACAATATCCTACCCTCGGTAACATCATAAAGCCTCAAAATACAGCGTCCGGTGGTGGTCTTACCGCATCCACTTTCACCCACAAGACCCAGGGTCTCACCCTTTTTAACGTCAAAAGTTACCCCGTCTACCGCTTTAACATCGCCTACTTTTTTGCGCATCACGCCGGCGGTTACAGGGAAATACATCTTAAGGTTTTCCACCTTGACTAAAGCATTGTCACTCGTCATCGGGCTACCCTCTCCTTCTTCACCAAGTCCACCATCTCTCTGCTTCTGAAACAAGCTGAGAGATGTCTCTCTGCCACTTCGTCCAGTGACGGGGTTTCTTTACGGCATCGGTCGATAACAAAACGGCAACGGGGATGGAAAGAACAACCTGAAGGCAGACGGGCCAGGTGAGGCGGCAACCCTTCGATGACAAACAGTTCCCGTTTTCTTGGCAGGTCCAGCCTGGGTACAGAACCAATTAGTCCGATGGTGTACGGGTGAGTTGGCGCCCCATAGATAGTCTCTGTTGGGGCTGTCTCCACAAGCCGTCCGGCGTACATTACGTTCACACGGTCAACATAACGGGCGACTATTCCAAGATTATGGGTAATGAGAATTATTGCGGTGCCAAATTGAGACCTCAGGTTATCAATCAGTTCCAGAAGCTGCGCCTGAACCGTAACATCGAGCGAGGTAGTAGGTTCGTCAGCGATAATCAGTTCCGGATTACAACTCAGCGCCATGGCTATCATTATGCGCTGTTGCATACCGCCGCTGAACTGGTAGGGATAGTCATTTACTCTTCTCTCAGCATCCGGAATACCGACCAGCTTCAATAATTTGACAGCCTCATCATTGGCGGTTACTTTATCAAGCCCCCGGTGCAGCTCCAGCGTTTCACGTAATTGGAGACTGACTGTAAGCACGGGGTTCAGAGAAGTGGAAGGTTCCTGAAACACCATGGCAATTTCATTGCCCCTGATATGACGTATCTCTTCTTCATCGAGCTTGAGCAGGTCCCGTCCCTTAAAGATAATCTCGCCACCGACGATAATACCCGGAGGATAGGGAATGAGCCGTATAATGGAAAGAGCGCTCACACTCTTTCCACAGGCACTCTCACCAACCACAGCCACGCTCTCACCCTTGTTGACGTAGTAAGAGAGGTTGTTGACTGCTTTCACCTCTCCCTCTCGGGTGAAGAAAGAGGTTCTTAGGTTTTTGACTTCCAGAATTTTCTCAGCGATGGCCTTTCACCTCATTTCTCATATTTTATCGTGAGGCTGCTGAATGAATTGACAGCCCCATAATAACAAATTATAGTTCCTCGGTTAAAAACTACTCAGTTATTAGTATGCCTAATGACTCTTTTTTGCCGCCAGTTTCTCAAGTTGCGCCTGTGACATACCGCCGTAGCGCCCCAGACCACCCCTTAACCTCGGGTCAAGCAAATCTCTCAAAGCATCTGCGAGCATATTGAAGCCAAATACCACTGAAGATAAAGCCAGGCCAGGCCATAACATCATCCACGGAGCTACCATCATAAACTGACGTCCGGCTCCACTGAGCATACCACCCCAACTGGGATACGGTGGTGGGATTCCGAGACCGAGGAAGCTTAATGATGCTTCAGCGGTGATAACGCCACCCATGCCGGCGGCCAGATTGATGATGATAATCGACATGATATTAGGCATGACGTGCCTCATCATTATTCTGCCGGTCGGGACTCCGATAGCCCTGGCCGCTTCAAAATACATTTCCTCTTTGATGCGGATAACGGCGGCTCTTATCACTCTGGTTGCACCGATGCCGCCGCTAACCCCTAAAACTACGATGACTTGCCACATACCAGGGCCGAGAACTGCCATTACGGTTAAAATAAGGGCGAGTCCCGGAATACAAATCCAGGCATCGATGAACCTCTGGAGTATCAGGTCATACTTGCCGCCAAAGTACCCTGATGGAACGGCGAGGGCTAGTTTAATAACAAGATTAATAGCCTGAGCTCCCAGGGCAACGGTCATAGAGATTCGCGCGCCATAGATAATACGGCTGAGCAAGTCCCGGCCGACATTATCCGCGCCCAGCGGTAATTCGGGTGTCGGAGGACTCAGACGGTATTGCAACATGATTTCGTTCCAACCGTGAGGGGCTAACTGGTTAGCAAAGATGCCGGTCAAGAACAGCAGCATAACAATAATGAACCCCAGAAAACCAAGAGGTTTCGTCTTCACCAGCCTGACGAGAAGGTCTACAAAAAAATTGCGAGGCTTTTGACGGACTATTACGTTAGGCGCTTCATTAACTGTAATTTCGGCCATTTTTATTCCCCCCTGCTATTATTTCTTATCTATAGCTATCTGTAGCGGATTCTGGGGTCTAACCAGGCATAGGAGATGTCTACGATGACATTAGACAGTAATATAAACGAAGCGATTACCGTGTTGATGGCGCTGATGACGGGGTAGTTTCTCTGATTAAGGGCATCGATGAAGACGCGTCCCATGCCGGGCAGGGCAAATATCTGCTCCATAATAACCTGGCCGCCAATCAGGCCGGCGAGTTGGGCACCGATTACAGTTATCACCGGTATAAAAGCGTTTTTAACCGCGTGTCTGATAAGGACAGTCCGTTCAGACAGTCCCTTTGCCCAGGCTGTCCGGATGTAATCCTGCCGCAAGACCTCCAGCATCATGGTGCGGGTCAGTCTCATCATACCTGCTGAGCCGGCGACTCCTGTGATGAAAGCGGGCAGGATAAACTGTTGCAGGTTGCCTATCGGGTCCTGAACAAGCGGGACATAGACTATGTTCGGCATAACGCCCCACCAGATAGATGGATAGACCACCACCATGGTAGCCAGCCAGAACCCGGGCAAGGAAAGCATGGTAATGGCGAAGAGACGGCCTGAATAGTCGATGGCGCTATCTTGTTTTGTCGCCGCGAATACCCCGATGGGTAGAGCCAATGTCCACTGAAAAAGGAGGGACAGTATGCTAAGCTCTAAAGATACTGGAATCCTCTGCCTGAGTATGTCCGCGATGGGTTCGTTTGTCCATAACGACCTGCCCAGGTTGCCCTGGAGCATACCAGAGATTTTGCCGTCAGCCTGGGGCCAGACGCCTATCCAGCGCCCGTATTGAATATGGAGAGGCTGGTCCATACCAAGGGCGCGTTTGAGACCCTCGACATCCTTGAACTCTTCACCGGAGGTGGCTGACATTTCTGCGACCATCATATCCAGCACACTGCCTGGAATAAAGCGCACCAGCATGAAAACGATCATAGTCACGAGCAGTAGAGTGGGTATTGTCAGCAGTAATCTTCTGGTCAGATAAGCACGCATCGTATCCCCTTCCTTGTTCGCTAGTTTAATTAAGGTTCCTTATTAAACACTACCACCTTGTCACTATAATCAAGTCTTGAAAAAGAGATTAGGTAACCCGAAATTATTATTGAGGTGTATTAGATAAAACTTATACCATAGGCTATATTCCTTGTCAATAGTTATTGCGGATTATTTTTGTGGCGAGGAATTGCGAATCGTATTGATTAGCCTTACCGCTTTTCGGGGCTATGTTACCAGATGGTATCTAACGCGAGGGCACGATGAATGATACTACCATTGTCAGAATAAGCAGAAAGGCAATCACGATATAAAAAATATAAATGCCACGCCTGGAAAGTTTCATAAGCTTATCTCTGGAAAACCATTGCTCAAATACACCTACAATTTACCATTTTAATCCATCGTAAAGCAACAATAGAAAAGATGACCAGGCGTTGTCCTCTGGACAGTTGAGGATTCCTGTGATACTACACAAAATGCAAGGTATACTTGACATTATTTATGGAATGCTGCTACTATAACTGTCAGGATGACACGTAACTATATTCTCAAGAATAGGTTGAAAGTAGCACGGGCGGAGAAAAACCTTTCTCTGGATGAGCTTGCCGGGATGGTCGGGGTAACCCGCCAGACGATTGGCTCGGTTGAAACAGGGCAGTATTGCCCGTCCGCCAGGCTTGCTTTGACTCTGGCAATGAAGCTGGGAAAGAAAGTAGAAGAACTGTTTTATCTGGAGGAAGAAAGTGTTTAATAAAAAAGTGGACAAGGACGAGAGGGCTATTTCTGTAGAGAATTCAAGCTACTCTCTGGCCTACAAGATTGTTACTTACGCCGTATTAGTAGATGTGATATACAGGAGTATTGTCCTAAAAGAGGGCGCTTTTGACCTGTTGGGCATCGTTATCCTTGGCGGATTAGCCGCCACGCTTTATCAAACCAGGTACAGAACAGCCACGCGCAGCATGGTTAAGGCAATCCTCCTGACAATAGTTTCAGCCTTAGTGATTGCTCTGTCTATAGTGGCTTTGAAACGGTAACATATAGGGCGCGTTATTTTACCTGAACCGGCTGTCTGATAACGGTTTTTAATTTATCGGGGGCTGCTTTTCTGGGGTCGCCGAGATAAATTTCGTGGTGCTTTTGTTTTAAACCATCGAACGAATAACCGTGAGACTTAATATATTCATGAATTCTTTCTATGGTCGGCCCCTCGGCAGAATATGCGCCAACGTACATAATCTGGGCTGACTTGCCTTCATGGAAGCTCTGGAACCTGGCTAGGGCAAGAGCGGGCAGTTTCTTTTTCTTACTCACTTGCTGTAAGGTACTCTCAAGCAAGGCTCTCGTTACGTACTCCGGTTGCATAATCATCGCCGTCCATTTCCAGATGCTCTTGTTAGCCGTACTGAAAAGAGACATATTATCAGCCCACCAGAGACCTTCCAGCGGCATAACTCCGTAATCTATCTCCTGTTCCTTCTTCACAGTGAACTTGAGGGTGTATGATATGGCATATAAAGCCTCGATGGCTTCCTGGTATGCAGGGGCAGTATTCGGGTCTCCCGAACCATCGATCATCACGAAGTTCATCGGAGGCACATCAACGAAATCGACCTCTTTCCCTGAAGGATTATAAAGGTGCTTCATCTCTTTCTTCAAATCGACTTTCTGCATTTCGCCCTCCTTTAACTATCCGGTTTAATTGCCGACACCAGCTTTACTAAATCTACCTTGGCCTCAAGGATATTTGCCCAGAGGTCGCTAATCTTATCCAACCGCTCAGGGACGGTCAGGATTGTGAAATCGGTCGGGTAGACCTTGCCCAACTCGTCCCAGCGCAAGGGAATGGAGACGCTGGCCTCCGGGCTGGGGCGGGGTGAGTATATGGAAGCCAGGGTCTTGCCGCGCACATTCTGGTTGTAGTCTATGAATATCTTGCCGGCCCGCTTCTCCACAGCCCAGTCCAGTGTAATCTGAGCTGGGTATTGCTGGAATAGAAAATGGCTCAGCGTTTCGGCGGCAGAGTGGCTGCCGTGAAAATCAAGCTGGCGCAGAATGGGGACGAAGACGTGGAGACCTGTCCGCCCCGAAGTCTTTACGAAGGTGGGGAGGGAGAGGCTGTCCAGGGTCTCTTTCAGCTTCAGGGCTACCTGGCAGGTTTTGGTAAAGGCGACCCGGTTCAGTTCCGGTTCAGCCCCGGCCTTTTCCTTGCCTGAATATATGTATGGGTCGAGGTCGAATATCAGGAAATCAGGGTAGTTGGCATAGTAATCTGCATCTCCGGTGTTTACATCCGCCTTAAAATCAGCTCCCGGCTTGACCCGGGAAAACCAGGTGTGAAGCTCGATGTCGGCAATCTGCCCCAGCCATAGCAGCGTGGCCAGGTTATTGCAGAGCAGGTAGTCCTGGTCGGGCATATCATGGGCAGAAAGAGTCGCTTTGTCGACAAAATCAGGCACGGGCTGATAATGCTTCTGGAAAAAATGCTGGCCGTAAATTCCATTGGGGTAGCGGCTCAAAGTGAGGGGTCTGTCCTTAAGGTGAGGCAGCAGGAATGGAGATACTTTCGCCAGGTAGGTAATCAGGTCGCGCTTGGTCACGGCTCTGCTTCCTTCGGATTCAGGCCATAGAGCTTTATCAAGGTTGCTCAATGATAGCTTATGCCCTTCGACCTCGATAACGAAGCTGTTTTTTGGGCCGGCCAACTGTGAAATAATGTCCTGAAGGTTATTAGACTCCACTTCCGGTGGGTCTGAGGTTTTTTCTTCCGCGTGTGCGTGCTGGACGGAAGCTGCCGGCTTGTCATCACGCACTCTGAGGAATACAGGCGCCCGCAGGCGGTTGTCATTAGTCCATTCGGCGAATTTAACTTCCACTACCATTTCCGGTTTTACCCAGGTGACACCCGCAGTCTGTTCAGGCTCGGTGTAGAATGGGCTCTTGTCGATTTTGAGAGTGTCCAGTTCTCTCCTCAATTTTAATAACATTTCACTATCAAAACCACTGCCCACATTTCCAGCCGGGAGCAGATTATTTTCATCATTATAATAGCCGAGCACCAGCGCCCCGAGTGTCTTGGCTCTGTTGCCCGTCCCCTGCGTAAAGCCGCCGACCACGAATTCATCGCTGGCGACCGCCTTTATCTTGAGCCAGTTTTTGGAGCGCTTGCCGGTTTCATAGAGGCTGTCTTCTCGCTTGGCGATGACACCCTCCAGTCCGTTCTCGATTGCCGCCTTATAAACTGTTTCGCCGTTGCCGGTAAAGTATTCCACAAGCCGGATATTCTGGTCTGGGGCCACAACACTCTGAAGTAAGTCCTTCCTCTGTTTCAGGGGCATTCCCATTAAGTCGTAGCCGTCCAGATAAAGGATATCGAAAACGTAGTAGATGATGGCTGACGGCGGCTCTGATTCGCCGGTTTGAATTCTGTTCATTGTCTTCATGTAACCCTGGAGACACTGAAAGCATAGCTTGCCCCTGGAATCGAGGGCGATAATCTCACCATCCAGCGCCAGTTGTGAAGCCGGCTGGATTTTCAGGCTCTCAGCCAGAGCCGGGTAATGCTCGGTGACATCGATCCCGTTTCGGGATTGAAGCCGGACTTTGCCGCCATTCAGCAATGCAAGTGTGCGGTAACCGTCCAGCTTCGGCTCGAAGAGCCACTCTTTGTCTGAAAAAGGGTGGGCGGCAAGCAAGGCCAGCATCGGTGAGAGTTTTGTTGGAAACGATGATTTCACGGCTCCGCTAGCATCAGCAGGTTTGATAGCAGTAGAGTGTCTGACAGCCGGAGGGTCTACAGACGGTGGTAATCGGCCTGCTTTCAGGTCATTGATAGTTAGTCCCGAAATGACCGAGGTTTCCTCTTCCAGGACGTCATGTTCAGAGCCGGCATGCTCGTCCCGGTGTTTTATCAGCAGCCAGTTTTTATCACTGCGTTGCATTTTGACCAATGTCCAGGAGCCTTTGAGTTTTTCTCCTTTTAATGTAATGGAGAGCTTACCACTGGCTAACCCTTGCCTCATCCGCTTCTCTGCCACTTGGTGGTCGCCGAAGGAAAGCTCGCCGCCTTCATCCGGAGAGTAAGTTCCGTGGTCCCAGACAATTACCTGCCCGGCGCCGTACTGTCCCGCTGGAATACTGCCCTCAAAACCGGCATAGTCCAGTGGGTGGTCTTCCACCATCACCGCCAGACGCTTAACTACCGGGTCTGTGGAAGGGCCTTTGGCTACCGCCCATGATTTCAGCACCCCGTCTACTTCCAGCCGGAAGTCATAATGTAGTTGCCTTGCGGAGTGCTTTTGCACGACAAAAGTGAGCGACCCCTCCCCGCTGGTATCCCTCTCAACAGACGGCTCAGGAGTCTTCTTAAAAACCCTTTTCCGTTTATAATCCTGGAGCATAACTTAATTATAACTCTACGATAAGTCGCTGACTACTTCCGTTGTCATTGCGAGCCGCAGGCGAAGCAATCTGTACAAATCCTGGAGTTTGAATCCGTGGCGCAAGTGAATTAAAATCAAAGTATGTCTCAAATTCTGGTGGGCACATCATCCTGGGCAGACCATTCCCTGGTGGAGAGCGGGCTGTTTTATCCTCCGGAGGTGAAAACTCCAGCCGGCAGGCTGCGCTATTACTCGGAAAAATTCCCTATTGCCGAGATTGATTCCAGTTATCACTTTTTCCCAACACGGCAAAATCTGGCTTTGTGGCTGGATAATACCCCGCCCGGCTTTGTCTTTGATGTCAGGGCTTTCAGCATGTTTACAGGCCACCCCACCCAGCCTGCCTCTCTGCCTAGGTCGATTCGCGAAGAACACGAGGAATTGGCCAATCATACGGGCAATCTCTATCTGCACCACCTGCCGGCCGATGTTGCCGAGAGACTCTGGGAAGTATTTGCTTCTCTGGTTCGGATTGTGGAGGAGGCGGGCAAGCTGGGCGTATTGCTCTTCCAGTTCCCGCCCTGGTTTCACCTCAATAAGGAAAACTTCGATTATCTGGTGACTTGTCGGGAGCACTTTCCTTCATACAGGCTGGCAGTAGAATTCCGCACCGGAGGCTGGCTTTCCGCCGATAATCTGGAGGCGACACTAAACTTCTTGCGTCAACACCAGCTTGCCCTTGTTTGTGTCGATGAGCCGCAAGGACTTAAGACAAGCGTACCGAATGTGACTGAAGTGACATCGGCGGTAGGGGTGGTGCGTTTCCACGGTAGGAATGCCGAAAACTGGGAGAAGAAGGGAATTACAGCCGAAGAACGTTTCAACTATCTCTACACTGAGGATGAGCTACGAGCCTGGCTGCCGGAGATAAGCCGGATGGCCGGTCAGTCGGACAAAATCCACGTTATCTTCAAAAATAAATCCCATGATTTCGCGGTCAGGAATGCCCGGCAGTTTACGGAAATACTGGAGAAATCAGCATAAAAATTACGGATTGCTTCGCTGTCCTGGCTTCATCGGATTAGTTTCGTAATAAAGGCGAGGCCTTGCTTGAGCAAGGCCTCGCCTTATAATACCTCGTAATACAGTTTGCGGATTACCTCTTGCCCGCCGCAGTCACGCTGGCTCTGAGAGCCTTCATCAAGTCTTCTATCTCTACCTTTGGTATTTCCGGAGCCTTGATTTCCACACCTTTAAGCTTGGCATCGACCATCTCCTTTATTGCGAGCGAGTACTCATCGCGGTATTCGTTGGGCTTGAAGTTGGTTGTCATTGCCTCGACAAGCCTGGTCGCCATTGTCAGTTCGGCAGGGGCTAATTTCGGTTCCTGAGGAGACAGCTCGTCGGAAGGCAGGATTTCCTCCTTGTAGTGCAGGGTATGCAGAGCGATGATTTTGTCCATCGGCCGCAGGCAGCAGAGGTGCTCCCGCCTCTGGAAAGCCACCTTGGCGATGCCGACCATGCCGGTTTTCTCCAGCACCGTTTTAAGCAGGGCGAACGGCTTTACCCCCAGTTCTTCAGGTTCCAGGTAGTGGCTGCCGCTGTAGTAAATGGTATCGATTTCTTCAGCCTTAACAAAGCCGATGATATCGATGCTGTGGGTGGTTTTCACCGGCACCTTGTCAAAATCACCTTCCTCAAAGACAACAAACTGGTTTTTGGCATATTCGTAGCCCCGCACTGTCTCGCTGACGTTAAAATATATTTCATCTTCAGGGCAATAGAGTACCTGCTTGGGACGGGTGAGGCATTTCTTGTGCAGGTAGTGAAAGCTCAACGTTTTAGTTTCGGTGGCGATTGACATCCTCACCGGTATGGCCACCATGCCGAAACTGATTACCCCTTTCCAGAACGCTCTAGGCATATTGTCCCTCCCGTTAGTGTCATGTATCTGATTTTATTTTAACTCAAATGGCTAAAATTCTCCATTAGTTACCCTGTCGTCGCGAGAAGAGTTAGCGACGAAGCAATCCGTGTAGGGTTGTCTTGTTTTATCAGTCTTGCATTTATTCACCTCACCCTGTAATCTAAATGTGAATCTACACTAAGTGATAAAGGGGGTTTCTTGAATCATGGCATGTAAATGTCCTGTATGCAAAAAATCGAATTCAACAGTTGGGGCGCTCGTTGAGCATGTTGTAAACAGTCAGGATAATGCTCACCAGGAGTGGCTCCAATCTTATTGCGGTAAGAACAAAATCGACTTCGGACGAATGATTCTTCTGCAATTAAATGGTGACAAGGATGCTGATAAACCGCTGACAGCCCCATTGAAAAAGGATTTCTGTAAGGATTAGTTAAGCACAGGGTTTGAATTTCACATGGAAAATAAACGGGTAGAAGAACTTGAAGAGGCCATTGTCGAACTCAAATTGAGATGGCCTAAACATTCGGTAAAGCCGGTAATGTGGCAGCAGTTAGAAGAGCTTGAAGAACAACTGGAAAAGGCGAAAGCCGAATTGCAAGATGGTAAATAGTGGTGGCAGCGGCGGGATTCGGACCTGCGGCCAAGGGCTTATGAGTCCCCTGCTCTACCACTGAGCTACGCTGCCACGAGTTATCATTGTAGCCATTGGCGACTGGCGCTGTCAAGCAGTTTTGAAATTAAATTGATATTATATCAGTCGGTAGGCAAGTGGCATTATGGCAGCCATTGGCGCAGGGCGCTGTCAAGCTAATTTTGTGTCTTGTTCAGGCTATCTTCAATCGATGAGCGCGCGGACGTCATCCATGGATAGATGCGGGGTATGGTAGCCGCAAGCCGGGCAGGTCAATTTTAACTTTATCGTCTGAAGGTCGCCGGTTACCCGCAGCTTCCTGCCGCAGATAGGGCAATCTTTCTCAGAGTAAAGACTCGTGGCGCTGCAACCGCACCCCGGGTCATTACAACAACTGTCTGCCATGATTACACCTGCCTAAAATAGAAGATGTTGCATTAATATATATTTAAATGGTATCAGTTCTTTGCGCCACTGTAAAGTCTGGTGCTCACCTAATATCGTTATTTTAAGTTTACCGAAATATCTGTAAAAAACAATTATTTTTTGTCAATGATTGTGGTAAAATGCGGGATATATCACACTCTCGGTACTAATTAACTTAAGATGGAGACGAATTAAGGATGACCGCTCCTACAGAAAAGTTGAAAGTGCAGTCCCCAAGGATGGAATCCGTCAGCTGGGACGATCTGACCTGGCTAAACATCGAGCAACCGACACAACAAGAGATAGACTATCTAGCTCAACACTACCCCTTTAACGCCTTCGATTTAGAGGATTGTCTCAGCAGGCGGCAGCAATCAAAGCTGGATGTATATCAAGGTTACTTGTTCTTCATATTCCAGTTCTCGGTATGGGATAGCGTGACCAAGGTAAGTAAGTCTGACAGGGTATCTGTATTTGTTGGGGATAATTACCTTATTACTGTTCATGACGGGCAGCTAAGGCCTCTGGTAAAGTTGTTCCAGGACTGCCAGACCAATGAAGAAATGCGGCAAGCGAGTCTAAAAAATGGCTCTGGCTACTTGCTGTACAATATTCTAGACAGGGTAATTGATTACTACTTTCCTATCTTATATAGCATTGTAGCCTGGGTGGATGAATTGGAAGATGCGGTCTTTGATGAGAACATCGATACTGGTCAGGAGGTAGCCTCACTGCGGCGCGATATTATCACTCAACGTCGAATCCTCCATTCCGTGCGGACGGCTTCGCTTGAGTTGGAAAAACAAATCAAGCGGTTTTCTAAAGTCGACCTGAGTGTTCAGTTCGGTGACTATATGGACCATGTGAATAAAGCATGTGATACCCTTGACGAATACCACGAAATCGTCGAGGTCTTTAAGGATACTGATTTCGTCTTGAGCACCGACCGCCTTAACCGCATCATGCGTGTTCTAACCATTATTGCCACTGTCACCTTGCCTTTCATCGTGATTTCCAGCATATTCGGGATGAATGTGCACATGCCCGGTTCGATAACTACAGGCAATTTGGTGCCTTTCATTTTGATTATTGCGGGCATGTTCTTGATTACGAGTGTTATGGTTTATTACTTCCGTAGGAGGCGTTGGATTTAATATGACTGTCTCCCACCGTTTCGTCATTATCACTGCCCTCTTTGTTGCCTGCCTTATCACCGCTAACGTTATTGCGGTAAAGGTGCTCAGCTTCGGGTTTGTTATTGTGCCGGCGGCGATATTTGTCTTTCCTTTAAGCTATATCTTCGGAGACGTCCTTACCGAAGTTTATGGTTACAGCTCGGCAAGGCAGGTTATCTGGCTGGGCTTTCTGGCCAACCTGCTTTTTGTCATATTTGCCTGGCTGGGCCAGATTCTGCCGGCGGCTCCCTTCTGGGACGGGCAGGCGGCTTATGAGAGAATTCTGGGCTACACGCCGAGACTTCTGGCTGCCTCTTTCTGCGGCTATCTGGTCGGTGAGTTCGCTAACTCATTTGTCCTTGCCAAGATGAAAATCATGACGCAGGGACGCTGGTTATGGAGCCGCACAATCTCATCTACGATAGTGGGGGAGGGGCTGGACACGGTGATATTCATCGTCCTGGCTTTCGCCGGAACTCCTGTGTTTACACCTCTTTTGATTGTCTACCACTGGCTTGGTAAGGTACTTATCGAGGTTGTGGCGACCCCCTTAACCTATGTCGTAGTCAATTACCTGAAGAAGAGAGAGTCGCTCGATACGTATGACCATGAAACCAGGTTCACGCCTTTTTCCTTTTTGGGTTAGAGATAAATCATCTTCCCGAAAATAGGGTGACATAAAATATGAAATTCATCGTCGACCACAATGTGGGGAAGCTGGTGAAGTGGTTACGGATGATGGGTTATGATACTCTCTTCTTCACCGGCGATGACGATTGGCAGATGGTGATGACTGCCCTGAATGAGAGCAGAGTGATATTGACCCGCGATACCCAGATTATGGCAAGAGGGGTTGTAGCCAGCGGCAGGGTAAAAGCCATTCTTATCCTCAGCGATGAACCTGAGCGCCAAATACAGCAAGTTGTCGAGACATTGAATCTGGACACCAAATCAGGTTTATTCACACTCTGCCTGGAGTGTAATCAGCCTCTGGAAGAAAGAACCAGGGAGCAGGTGAGGGACCGGGTTCCCGACCATGTTTTCCAGACTCAAGACGAGTACGTGGAATGTCCTCACTGCCACCGGATATACTGGAAGGGGACGCACTGGGCGGCTATGACCGAGAAAATGGCAAGACTTAACCAGCGCTGACTCTTGGGCTCATCTGTCATCTTGACCACCGTTCAACTTATTGCTACACTTGACAATAAATACCATTTCAATGGTAGTAAGATGAAAGATAAAGACGCTGCCGAGCTAATCACCGCCGAATGGGTGAGGTCTGTCTTGCCCAGGCGTCCCATCGGTGCCAACAAAGGGACATTCGGCAGGGTTCTGGTTGTAGCCGGGTCGGCAAATTATGTCGGCGCCGCTTATCTGGCGTGCAGCGGGGCTATCAGGGTGGGGGCCGGGCTGGTCACCCTGGCAACACCCGCCGGCGTTCAGTCGATTCTGGCTTCCAAACTCACCGAGGTAACCCATTTGCCCTTGCCCGAATCCGGTCCAGGCATTCTTTCGCCCGAAGCAGCCGAAATCGTGGGCAAGGAACTGAATAACTATAATGTCCTGCTGATTGGCTGCGGGATGGGTCAGCATCCGGCAACGGTCAACCTCATTAAGTCATTACTGCTTGAGCCTAGTGTCGACCTGCCTCCAACCGTTCTCGATGCCGATGCTCTTAATGCTCTGGCTGGCATCCCGGAATGGTGGCGGAAGCTAACTGATAATGTTATACTAACTCCACATTCCGGCGAGATGTCCAGGCTGGCTGGAGTCTCTGTAGAAGAAGTGCAGGCAGACAGAGCGGGCATAGCTAAGAATATGGCTCAGAAATGGCATAAGACGGTAGTTCTGAAAGGAGCTTATACAATTATTGCCACACAGGACGGCCAAACCAGAATTAATAATGTGGCTAACCCCGGGCTGGCGACGGCCGGAACGGGAGATGTACTGAGCGGGGTCATCGCCGGACTATTGGCCCAGGGCTTAGCACGAAGAGAAGCTGCTGCCTGCGGAGTGTATCTCCACGCGGAAGCGGGAGAGATAGTAAAAGAAAAACTAGGCGATGCCGGCATGATTGCTTCAGACCTGCTGCCGGTGCTGCCTCTTGCGATTAAAAGACTAAAGGAAAGCGTCTAGTCCAGTCCGGGAGAAAATGATGCTATTAACTATCGATATCGGCAACACTAATGTTACTCTGGGCGTTTTTGATGACGAGCAGCTTCGCGCTACCTGGCGTATGGCGACCGATGTTCACCAGATGGCCGACGAATACGCGGCTCTACTGATAACTTTGCTTGCCCATAAAGGTCTAAAAGCCGCAGATGTTACGGATGTTTCAATTTGTAATGTTGTCCCGCCGTTGACCACTACCTTTATCGACCTTTCCCAGCGCTATTTCAAGGCATCGCCCCTGGTCGTCGGAGCGGGTGTGAAGACAGGGGTACGCATCAGGATGGACAACCCAAAGGAGGTCGGCGCCGACCGTATTGCCGATGCTGCCGCCGCCCACCATCTCTACGGAGGGCCTGTAATCACTATTGACCTCGGTACTACCACCGTCTTCGGCATTGTCTCGAAAGAGGGAGATTACATTGGCGGCGTAATCGCTACCGGTATCGGTACTGCCGCTGAAGCTCTCTACTCAAGGACGGCGCAATTACCCCGCGTCGACCTGGTTCGTCCTAAAACTGTAATCGGCAGCAATACCATTACCGCCATGCAGTCGGGAATTATCTATGGTTACGCTTCATTGATTGAGGGAATGTTGGCGCGTATCAAGAAAGAGCTGGGTGAAAAAGCTAAAGTGGTAGCTACCGGTGGTTACTCCACGCTCATTGCTAAGGAAACTAACGCAATCGATGAAGTCAATCCTGATTTAACCCTGATTGGCCTGAGACTCATCTACGAGATGAATAAGGCATAAACTCAAAACTTAACAGTTAAAAGGCAGACCTTGAGCTTTGGATTTTGATATTTGAAATTGTTTATGATTTAGAAATTAGTATTTGGTATTTAATATTTGTATTTAGAGGTTGTCTAGGAGACAGAAATGCTTACTAATAAGACAATAGTCCTGGGTATCACAGGCGGAATCGCCGCTTATAAGGCGGCCGACCTTGCCAGCAAACTCACCCAGGCCGGGGCTAAAGTCAACGTGATTATGACCAAAGCTGCCACCGAATTTATCACTCCCTTAACCTTGCGCAGCCTGACTCACCAGCCGGTTGTCACCGATATGTTTGAGCTTGCATCCGAGTTCAGCATCGAGCATGTGGCCCTGGCGGAGGCGGCGGATATCGTGGTGATTGCCCCGGCGACTGCTGATATCATCGCTAAGATAGCCAGCGGTATTGCCGATGATTCCCTGACCACCACGGTACTGGCTACCCTGGCGCCGGTGGTCGTGGCTCCGGCTATGAATGTAAATATGTACCAGAACTCTATCACTCAAGAGAATCTGGCTAAACTTAAAACCAGGGGTTTCATTATTATAGACCCCGAATACGGCCGTCTGGCTTCAGGCAAAATGGGTATGGGGCGCCTGGCAGATATTGAAAAAATTATCGGTGCCGTTAGGCAGATGCTGGGTAAAAACGGCGACCTGGCCGGCAGGCGAATAGTGGTTACTGCCGGCGGCACTCAGGAAGCCATCGACCCCGTCCGATACATCGGCAATCACTCCTCAGGCAAAATGGGCTATGCTCTGGCTGAGGCCGCCCGGGATAGAGGGGCTAAAGTTACCCTGGTTACTGCCCCTACGGCACTACCTGACCCGGTAGGTATCGAGGTTGTCCACATTATCAGCGCCATCGAGATGAAAGAGGCCGTAACTAAGGCGACTGTTAAGGCGGATGCCCTGATTATGGCGGCAGCAGTGGCTGACTATCAGCCAAAGAGTGTGGCCGGCGGGAAAATCAAGAAAGCCGTTACCGGCCCTGAGTGGGCTATGGAACTGGTGCGCACGCCGGATATCCTCTCCGATGTTAAAGGCAGCTTTATCCGGGTGGGCTTTGCCGCTGAAACAACAGAAAAACTGATGGAGCACGCCAGGAAGGATGAATTGGAGAAGAAGAACCTAGACCTGGTCGCGGCTAATGATATTTCCGCCCCCGATAGCGGCTTCAACGTCGATACCAATAAAGTCATCCTGATTAGCAAAGACGGCGAGGTGGAAGACCTGCCCCTGATGAGCAAAAGAGAAGTAGCCGACGAGATACTGGATAGGGTGGTGGGGTTGATGGGGAAGAAAGGTGAGAAATAAAGGATTGGCTGATACAGAAATGATAATTCGGCCATACTCGAATGCCGACGAGAATGCTGTTATTGACCTTTGGCTAAAGTGTAACCTGACAAAGCCGTGGAACGACCCGAAACAGGATATTGAACGGAAAATGGAAGTTAATCCTGAACTGTTTCTGGTTGGCTTGGTTGATGGGAAGATTGTTGCGACGGTTATAGGAGGCTACGAGGGGCATAGGGGCTGGATAAACTATCTTGGGGTTGACCCGGCTTACCAAAAAATAGGTTTAGGTAGACAGATAATGGAAGCGGTAGAGGAAAAGCTTAAAGCGATGGATTGCCCTAAAATCAACTTGCAGGTCAGGGGTGATAACAAGGTGGTTGTGGGGTTCTATGAGAATATCGGCTATGAAGTGGAAGACAGGGTAAGCATGGGGAAGCGGCTGATGAATGATGGTTAAAAACAAGAAAATCAACACAATAATCTCAGAAGTTGTTGATAAAATCAAGAACGAGTATCAACCTGAGAAGATTATTCTCTACGGCTCGTATGCCTACGGTAAGCCGACCAAGGATAGCGATATCGACTTGTTCATCGTGAAGGAGACGGCTGCCAGGCGTGTTGACAGATTTGTTGAAGTAAGCCAAATTATTCATGAACCAAAACGGCATATATCAATTTCTCCTATGGTCTATACACCTCAAGAAGTGAAGGAAAGGCTGGCTCTTGGTGATGACTTTGTTGAGGAGGTCTTGAGCAAGGGCGAGGTACTTTATGCCAGATGAAAAGGCATCATTTCAAGATTGGTTCGAAAAAGGGAATCATGATTTGATAACGGCAAAACTCGCTTTTGGAGCCGGCGCTCCGACTGATACCGTCGCGGTTCTCCTCCAGCAAGCGGCTGAAAAGCATCTAAAGGGATACCTGCTTTCAAAGGGATGGCAACTAAAAAAGACTCATGATTTGAGAGACCTTATCGACAGAGCAATTGAATACGATGCGGGATTCGGTGAGTATGTTGGTATGGCGCGTTTATTAACAGCAATGTATATTGAAGACCGTTATCCTTCCGGGCTCCCCGAAAATTATCCAAGGAAGGAAATTGCCGGTCTAATGGAGCAGGCAGAGAAACTCGTATATAAGATAAAAGAATTGATGGATAAAGGATAAGCGGGTAACTATGGCCGAATCAACCAAAACAAAAGACGAAATGTCCGGGGCTTATGAGCCGGGTAAGATTGAACAGAAATGGTACCAGTTCTGGCTGGACAAAGACTATTTTAAGCCTAAGATAGATAAAAGCAAGAAGCCCTTCGTCATTATCCAGCCGCCACCCAATGTCACCGGTGAGCTTCATGTCGGTCACGCTCTGACAGCTACTTTGGAAGATATTATGACCCGCTGGCACAGGATGCTGGGAGAGCCGACTCTCTGGCTGCCTGGAGCCGACCATGCCAGCATAGCCGCCCAGGTGGTTGTTGAGAGACTTCTAATAAAGGAAGGAACGAGCCGACAAACGCTCGGCAGGGAGAAATTCCTGGAACGAATGTGGGAATGGATGAACAAGTACCGACACATTATCACCGAGCAGCACCAGAGGTTGGGCGTCTCCTGCGATTGGAGCCGTGAGGCTTTTACAATGGACGAAGGCCCCAGCCGGGCAGTACGTATCACATTTAAACGTCTTTACGACAAGGGCTTGATATACCGCGGTGAGCGCATCATCAACTGGTGCCCCCACTGTGAAACCGTACTCTCTGACCTTGAAGTGGAGCACCAGGATATCACCGGCAGTCTCTGGTATATCCGCTACCCCCTGACAGACAAAAGCGGCTTTATTACAGTCGCCACCACCCGCCCCGAGACCATCCTGGGTGATACTGCCGTGGCCGTCAATCCGGATGACGAACGTTTCAAAGGCATGGCCGGCAAAAGAGTTATCCTGCCTGTTATAAACAGGGAAATCCCCATCATCACCGATTCCGTGATAGACGTGGCCTTCGGCACCGGGGCTGTTAAAGTCACTCCAGGTCACGACCCTGTGGATTTCGATATCGCTCAAAGGCATGATTTGCCACTGATTAATATTCTCAATAATGATGCCTCTATGAATAACAACGCCGGCCCTTACGCCGGAATGGATAGGTTCTCTTGCCGAGAGAAGATAGTAGCCGACCTTGAAAAGGCAGGACTTCTGGTCAAAATTGAACCTTACAATCACTCGATAGGACATCACGAGCGCTGCCATACTATTGTAGAGCCAATCGCAAGCAAGCAGTGGTTTGTGAAAATAGAGCCGCTGGCGAAGTCGGCCATCGCCGCCGTCGCCGAAGGGCGAATTAACATTATTCCTGAGCATTACTCCAAGGTCTATCTTAACTGGATGGAGAATATCCATGATTGGTGCATCAGCCGCCAGCTCTGGTGGGGACACCGAATCCCTGTATGGTATTGCCGTGAATGCAAGGCGGTTATTGTGGCTGTCGATGAGCTAAAAAGCTGCCCTAAGTGCGGCTCTACGAATATCGAGCAAGACCCCGATGTGCTCGATACCTGGTTCAGTTCAGGGCTGTGGCCCCATTCCACCCTCGGCTGGCCTGATGATACAGAAGACCTGCGCTATTTCTATCCGACTACAGTGATGGAGACGGGCTATGACCTTATATTTTTCTGGGTAGCCAGAATGATTATGATGGGCATAGAGAACATGGGTGACATTCCCTTTCGAACCGTCTATTTTCATGGCCTGATACGGGACGAGAGGGGCGAGAAGATGAGTAAGACCAAGGGCAACGTCATCGACCCGCTGGATATGATAAGAGACTACGGCACTGATGCCCTGCGCTTTGCTCTTATCACCGGCACCTCGGCCGGGAATGACAGCAAGCTTAGTCCGGTCAAGCTGGAGGCGGGGCGTAACTTTGCCAACAAGCTCTGGAATGCCACCCGCTTTGTTCTCAAGAGTGTTGGCTCGGACTGGAAGGGTCGTAACATCGAGTGGGATTTACTGAAGACAGAAGACCGCTGGATTCTGAGTCGCCTTTCGCGAACCATATCCGGTGTGAATAAAGCCCTGGCGGATTTCCAGTTTGCTGAAGCCCAGAGGCAGATTTACGATTTCCTTTGGGGTGATTTTTGCGACTGGTACATCGAGCTGGCCAAGATTCGCCTGCGCCCCGATTATATCGGGGCAAGCCTGACCCCTCTCACCGTCCTGGTCTATGTGCTGGAGAACTCGCTCCGTCTGCTCCATCCATTTATGCCCTTCCTCACCGAAGAACTGTGGCAGAGCCTCAGGCGCAGTTTATCTCCTAGCTGGCAGGCTGGCGAGTCTGTAGATTCTATTATGGTAGCTCCCTATCCTGAGGCAGATGCGAAAGCCGTTGACCCTGAGGCAGAGCGGGTGATGGAAACGATAATCGAGATAGTCCGTTCTATACGTAATGCCCGCGCCGAGCATAATGTAGAAAACAACAAGTGGATTCAGGCACAAATCTATGGCGGTAAGTTAACCGATGCGCTTGCCCCTTATGCTCAAGCAATCGAGACCCTGTCCAGAGCCAGACCGGTAACCATCCTGGCGATTGGAAATGACAACGCCCCATCGGAAAATAGCCTGGCGCTCGTACTTAAAGAGACCAGGGTAGTCATCCCCATGGAAAGCATGGTTGACATGGCAGCCGAGAAAAAACGGCTTGAAAAAGAGATTGCGCAGAGCGAAGCTGAGGTGTCCCGTCTTGAGACAAGGCTCAAGGATGAAAGCTTCTTGGCGAAGGCGCCGCCGGCTGTCGTTGAGAAGGAACGCCAGAAGTGCTATGCTTTAGCGGATAAGCTAAGCCGGCTGAAGCAGGAAATTCAAAAATACTAGGGGAAAAATATTCTTTAATAGGGGTTCAAAACAGGCAAAGTCCATTTTGTAAACTATCTTCGCTCTCCCCTTCGCAAGAGGAGAGGGTTAGGGAGAAAGGTTAGTAATATATTTAGAGAGGGGAATAATGACCGAGAAAATACTGGTGCCCCTGGATGGTTCAAAAGTGGGTGAGGCAGCGCTGCCTTGCGTTAATGACCTGGTGACCAAGCTGGTGCCGAGCGGGAAGGTAGAAGTTACCTTGATTCAGGTAGTATCGCAACTGGTTCATTATGTGGTCGTCGGTGAAGAAGCAGTCCGTGCTCCTTATACTCCGCAGGAAATCGACCAGATGAAAAGGAAAGCCGGCCAGTATTTGACCGATGCCGGGGCATCCTTGCGAGCAAATGGCGCTACTACCAATGTCATCGTTGTTGTCGGCCGTGCTTTTGAAGAGATTCTCAATGCTGCCGAAGACCTTAAGGTTGATATGATAGCTATGTCCAGCCATGGCCGTTCCGGACTAAGCCGGCTGGCTTTTGGCAGTGTTACGGACAAGGTGCTCCGCGGTAGCACCAGGCCTGTGCTCGTGGTCAAAGCGTCCAAGGATTTGCAGAACGAATAAACTACGTGTCTGGCTCCCCGGTCTACTTAGGTAAAAAGGGGACGCCTTGCGAAGCAAGGCGTCCCCTTGCAGGCTATTAGACTAGACAAATAACTTGAAAGTTCCCGTAGGGTGGGTGAAACCCACCAAATCTCTCATTCGATGTTCATCTCCGCTATCCGGTCAGTTATGGATTTCCCCCATTCTATACCGTGTGTGCCTTTCTCCACAAACTCAACGAAACTACTATATATCCAATCCGCGGGAGTGCTAACCAAGCCATGTTTTACCGGATTGTAATGAATGTAATCACAGTGCTTTTCATAATCAGCTTCATCATGGATTGTGTGTTCCCAGAACCTTCTTTGCCAGATACCTTTTTCACCTTTTTTCAGCATCGATTGAGACGCGTTGCCTGCGACGGAACCGTTATATTGCCGACTGAAGCTTGATTTGATGCTTTTCCACCTGACAGAGAAATCTGAATCGTTTTCAGGCAGTGTCCAGATAGCATGAAGATGGTCTGGTAGAATTAATCATGCGTCTATAGTAAATGGATGAGTTATCATCGTCTGCCGGAAACAGTCGCCCAAGAGATTTACGGCTGTTTCCTGTTGGAATAATGGAAATCTCCCGTAAGTCACAACTGTGAAGAAGAAAGTACCCCCTTTTAGGTGAACTCTACGATAGTCAGGCATAGCTACTATTATGGTGGGTTTCGTCCTTCAGCGCAAGGACTCTACCCACCCTTGTATCTTCACTACATGCTATCATACTGATCAAAGGCGAGATAGGCCGTACCCACCCTGGGTTTTAAGAAGACCGTTCGTAGCTGGGTCGTCTCGCCTTAGTATCCAAGAAGCCCGA
>Ga0209514_10000354_pt1 | contig 96688 bp, 83 predicted proteins | sample Subgrocontami58m_FD_187452 | JGI IMG/M metagenome (GOLD analysis project Ga0209514, IMG submission 187452) | Subsurface groundwater microbial communities from S. Glens Falls, New York, USA - GMW37 contaminated, 5.8 m (SPAdes) (version 3) | ecosystem: Environmental > Aquatic > Deep subsurface >... | reverse complement strand
TTCCCCGCCTAGATACACACCGATTTCGGCAACATCGCCGAATGCCTTGTACCATGCGGCTTTCCGAGGGGCGTGTTACTCGGCGGTGTCAAAGTCGGGGCTGATGGTGGACGGCTTTGTGCTCAATAATGCGCTGACGAATTTCTCTGCGAAACCGCGCGAGGGGCAGAGTGCGCCCAACCGCATGCAAAGCGGCAAGCGGCCGATTTCCGCAATGGCCCCGACCATCGTTTTCGATCAAAGCGGCAAACCCGTGGCGGCGGGCGGATCGGCGGGCGGCGGCCAGATCGTCGATTACATCGCGATGAGTCTCATTGAAATGCTGGCCAATGCCCGCACACCAGTCGAGGCACTGGCGCGCGGCCATGTGTCGACGGCGGTGCAGGGCAAGCTGCAACTCGAAGCGGGCACCGCAGCGGCGCAGCTCGCCGCCGCACTGAAGGCCAAGGGGCACGATGTCGATGTCGCGCCGATGGTCAGTGGATTGGGCTTCCTCTTGCGCCGCGGCGAGGGCTGGATCGGGGCCGCCGATTCGCGTCGCGACGGTGTTGCACAAGGCTACTAGTCTTCGAGTCAGTATTTCCAGCCGCCGCTCGCGAGCCATTTCTCGAGCTGATCGAGGCGGTCGGCGCCCCAGAAAGCCTCGCCGTCGACGACCATGTAGGGCGAGCCGAAAGCGCCGCGCGCGATCGCCTGGTCCACTTCGGTTTTCACGAGATCCTTGATCGCCGCAGCGTTGATTGCGGCGCGAACCGCCTCCGGCGCGAGCCCGAAGCGCGCGCACACGGCGATGGTGTCCTCGGGGTTGGATATGTTGACGTCATCGACGAAATATGCGCGATACAGCGCAGCGGCCAGCGACTTTGCCTGGCCCGGGTCTGTTTGGTTGAGCCAGTAGAAGGCGCGCGTCGGCGCTTGCGAAGCTATCGGGAAAACCGACGGCAATCTGTATTCGACGCCGTAGTACTTGGCGCTGCGCGCAAAATCGCGCTTGGCGTAATCGCCTTTCAGCGGCAGGCTCGGCAAGGGCGCCCCGCCCGTGATTTTCATCGCGACGCCGAGCAGGAACGGACGCCACGTGGCCACGCGTCCGTATTTCGCCGCGAGCGCGTCGATTTTGGTGCTCGCAAAATAGCCGTAGGGCGAGGAAAAGTCGAAATAGAAGTCGATCGGTGTTGCCATGTGTTCTCCTAGATTTCAAGTCGATCGCGCGCAGGCCAAGCTATCGGGATGAACGAGGTTGGAGCGCACCGAGGCGCTTGTCAAGTGCGGCAGCGAGGGACTTACTCCGCTTTGACCCCGGTCGCCGCGACCACTTTCTTCCATTTCTCCACATCGGCCGCGATCTGGCGCGCATAGGCTTCGGGCGTGTTGCCGCCGGGCTCGGCGCCGAGGTCGAATTGCTGCTTCACGACTTCAGCCTGCTTGAGGATGTCGGCGATGTTGCCGTAGAGGGCATCGATCACCGGCTTGGGCGTGCCCGCGGGCGCGAGCAGGCCGAACCAGGCCGACACCTCGTAGCCCGGAACCCCGCTCTCGGCCATGGTCGGGATCTCCGGTGTGCCGGGAAAGCGTTTTGCGGTGGTGACTGCGATCGCGCGGATCTTGCCCGAACGGATGTGGCCGATGGAGGAGGGCAGGTTGTCGAAGCCCATCTGCACCTGCCCGCCGATGAGGTCGATCAGCATCGGGCCCGCGCCCTTGTACGGAATATGCGCGATGTCGACGCCGGTCATCGACTTCAGCAGTTCGCCGCTCATGTGGGGCGAACCGCCCAGGGAAGTCGAGCCGAAGTTGAGGCTGCCGGGCTTCGCGCGCGCGAGCGCGAGCAGTTCGGCCAGGGATTTCGCGCGCACGCTGGGGTGCACCGCGAGCACGTTGGGCGTGCTGCCGACGATGGTGATCGGCGTGAAATCCTTCACCGCGTCGTAGGGCAGGTTCTTGAATAGCGCCGAATTGATGCCGTGCGAGTTGACCGTCCCCATCAGCAGCGTGTAGCCGTCGGCGGGCGATTTGGCCACCGCGACCGAGCCAATGGCGCCGCCCGCGCCGGCGCGGTTCTCGATCACGAACGACTGCTTCAGGCGTTCGCTGAGCCGCTGCGCGATCAGCCGCGCGAGGATGTCCGTGGTCCCCGCGGGCGGGTAGGGCACGATGATTTTCACGGGCTTTTCCGGATACGCGGCGAGTGCCGGCAGTGCGGCGCAGGCGAGCGCGACTGCGAGCAAGATGAAAAGGCGTTGCAGCATACTCATGTCATGCTCCTAGTGGTCTTTCTTATCCCGCGCAACTTGGCCTTGAGCTCGTCCGGCACCTCGATCTCGAATCCGAGCACCGCCGCCGACAGCGCCTTGCCGTAATTGTCCAGGCAGAGGCTGCGCGACACCCCGCCGCCCAACGCGCCCTGCGCGACGAAGTTGAGCGCGCCGATGCCGTCCACCGCATAGCGATCCACCGGCCCCTTCACCGTGCCCGCGTAAAACCGCTTGAAGCGCTCGGCCGTGAGCTGTTCCTTCAGCAGCGGGTAGAACTCGGGCTCATAGGCGATCACCATGATGTTGGAGGTATCGCCCTTGTCGCCGGAGCGCGTGTGCGCGAGGTGCTGCAGTTTGATTATCATGCTCAGCTCTCGAAGTAGTTGATCGAGGGGTGCACCTTTTCGCGCGCCACGAGCGACGACCACACGCCGATGATTTCGCGAAAGCGGTCCTGGTGCGGCACGCGCTTGCCCGTGTGCGCGACGCCCGACACTGCCATGCCGTCGACTTCGCGTCCAACCTTGATCGCCTCTTCCCGGGTTTTCGTCCTTGCGGCCACGCGCACCGCGACTTCGTAGGGTTCGGGCCCGTTCGCAGGCGACATCGCACCGTGGATCGCGTTCATGCCGAGGAAGTCGATGCGCAGTTCGTCGGCTTTGAGCTTGACGATCTTGAAGCGCTCTTCGAGTATCTTCTTCGCCAGCTGCGCGCGGCGCAGCGCGCCGGGTCCGGCGTAGAAGAACATGTCTTCGCCGATGTAGCCTTCGGTGCAGCCGATCGATACTTTGAGGGTCGATGTGCGCGGCTTGCCGGAGATGTTGGAGACGCGCACGCGGTCGCCGCCCAGGTCTTCGAGCCTGATGCTGGTGAAATCCACCACCACGTCGGGCGTGATGTAGTTGGCCGGATCGTGCACTTCGTAGAGGCACTGCTCCTTCACCGTCATCAGATTGATCGCCCCGCCCGTGCCCGCGACCTTGCTCAAGATGCAGCTCCCATCGGGCGAGACCTCGGCGATCGGGAACGCGAGGTTCCAGGGCTCGGGCACGTCCTTGAAACCCGGGTCGGAGAAATAGCCGCCCGTAACCTGCGCGCCGCATTCCATCAGGTGGCCGATGCCGGTGCCGGCGCCAAGGTGCATGTGATCTTGAGCGTCCCAGCCGAATTCGTACATCATCGGCGCAAGGAACAGCGACGGGTCGGCGACGCGCCCGGTCACCACGATCTGCGCTCCGGCCTTGAGTGCTTCGACGATGGGCTCGGCGCCGAGATAGGCCTCGGCCGAAATAAGTGTTGGTGCCAGCGTCTTCGTGCGCTCGCCGTTCTCGAGGATCGTGTCGGTCAGTTCCAGCACGCGCTCGGTGATCAGCGCGCCGTTTACCGCGGCCACCTTCACGCCGGTCGCGCCGTAGTGGCGCAGCCAGTGCACGATACGCTCGGCCGCCGCGTCCGGATTGATCCAGCCCTGGTTGGTTATGATCTTCGTCCCGCGTTTCAGGCAGCCCGGCAGCACGCCCTTGATGCGGTCATCGAGATAAGTGTCGTAGCCGGGGAAAGACGGGTCGCGCCGCGCCCTCACCTGCGCGGCCGAAACCGTGGCTTCGGCCATGGTCTCGAAGCAAAGGTAGTCGAGGTCGCCTTTGTCGGCATTGAGGATCGCGGGCTCGACGCGGTCACCCCACCAGGCGGCGCCGGAGCCGATGCGGAGCAGTTTATTGGTCATGGCATCGTCCTGTTCCTGCGTTTACAGCGTGAACATGTTTAGAATCTCGCGGGGCTGACGCACGATGCGGATCGCGGCCGCTGTTGGTGAGTTCAAGCTGCACGCTTCAATTCATACCCGCGAATGAGAACGTCAGCCGGCAGCTTCAGCCCCGATGCGAGCCTGCGTATCATCTCCAGCGTGAGCGGGCGAACGCGGTTCAGCACTTCCGCGACCCTGGCGCGCGAGCCGATGTAGGGTTCCAGGTCCTTTCTCGTCATCCCGCGCGCTTCCATCACATGCAACAACAAATCGATCGGATCGGGTGCCTCGATCGGATAGTGCTCGCGCTCGTACGCTTCGACCAGAAGCGTGAGCACTTCAAGTCGGTCGGCCTTGGGCGAACCGGCGGGGGCGTTCCAGAGCGCTTCGATTTCCTTGAGCGCGGCCTGGTGCTCGCGTTTGGTTCGGATCGGACGCAGTGTCATCTCTGTCACCTTAAATGCTCGTGGCATCGATTTTGTCGTACTCGCGGTGCGTGCCCACGAATCTGATGAATATCATGCCTCGGTTGTAGTGCACCGCCGCGACCAGGCGGTAATCGTTGCCTTTGATGTTGAACACGATGCGGTTGTTCGCGAGCACGCTTGCGTTTCGGTACGCCGCCTTGACCTCGGCCGGTCTCCGCCAGTCCGCGCGGCTTGCCAGCGTGTACCAGGAACGCAGTGGGATTTCGGCGTCGGGGTGCCCTTTCCAGAAATCCCGCAACGTGGCGAGCGCGATGATCCGCATGCGAAGACTTTACCATGTTCCCAATACGGGAGCAATGGCGCGGACAAGGATCGGCTCACAAGCCGGATGGGTTGGATGTCTTCGGGGGTCGGGACGGCACGCCAAGCCTACGTCCGCTATCTAGCCCGCCCGATCTCAACCTCCCGCGAGTGCGCGCCCGATCACCATTCTCTGAATGTCGCTCGCGCCCTCGTAGATCTGCGTGACGCGCACGTCGCGCCAGATGCGCTCGACCGGAAAATCGCGCAAGTAGCCGTAGCCGCCGTGAAGTTGGATCGCATCGGAGCAGACTTTTTCCGCCGTCTCGGAGGCGAAGAGCTTCGCCATCGAGGCTTCCTTGAGGCAGGGCAGGCCGCGATCGCGCAGCGACGCGGCGTGCAGGTAGAGCTGCCGCGCGGCTTCTATGCCGGTCGCCATGTCGGCGAGCCGAAAACTCACCGCCTGATGCGCGATGAGCGGTTTGCCGAAGGTGCTGCGCTCGTGCGCGTATTTGAGCGCTGCATCGAGTGCGGATTGCGCCATGCCCACCGACTGTGCGGCGACGTTGATGCGGCCGGATTCGAGGTTCGCGAGCGCGATGCGGTAACCCTCGCCTTCGCGCCCGAGCAGGTTCGCAGCAGGAATCGCGCAGGCCTCGAGTACGATTTGCGCGGTGTCCGAGGCGTGCTGACCGGTCTTTTCTTCGATACGCGCAACGACGTAGCCGGGCGTCGCAATCGGAACGAGAAAGGCGCTGATGCCTTTTTTTGCGGCGGCACTATCGGTCACCGCGAACACGACGGCGACGTCCGCATTCTTGCCCGAGGTGATGAACTGCTTCACCCCGTCGAGCACATAGCCATCGCCCTTGCGCACGGCGCGCGTGCGGATGGCGCTCGCATCCGACCCCGTGTGCGGTTCGGTGAGCGCGAATGCGCCCAGCATGGCTCCGCGCGCAAGCGGCTTGAGATAGCGCTCTTTCTGCTCCGATGTGCCGTAGCCCAGGACGATTCCGGCGGCAAGATTAGTCACGGCAACGATAGTCGAAGTGGCGCCGTCGCCAAGCGCGATTTCCTCGAGCGCGAGCGCGAGCGCGGTATGGTCCATGCCCGCGCCGCACCATTCCTCCGAAATCGCGACGCCGTACAGGCCCATCGCGGCCAGGCCCCGCAGCGCTTCCCGCGGGAAGGTGGCGTCGCGGTCCCACGCGGCGGCGTTCGGAGCGAGCCGCTCGCGCGCGTACTGGCGCACGGCGTCGCGCAGCATCTGGTGTTCCGGGGTGAGGATCATTGCTTCGCCATGAGGTGAGTGTTCGCTTACGCCGCGAACGGCGCGGAGGAACACTGCATTGGATTTTCCAAGGCTCGCCCCGCGTGCTTCGCGCTCAATCCGCTTTATGCGAGTTCGATCGCCATCGCCGTGGCTTCGCCCCCGCCGATGCACAGACTGGCAATGCCGCGTTTGCCGTTGGTCCTGCGGAGCGCACCGATCAGCGTCACGAGGATACGCGCACCCGATGCGCCGATCGGATGGCCGAGCGCGCAGGCGCCGCCGTGGATGTTCACCTTGTCGTGCGGCAGGCCATGCTCCTTCATCGCCGCCAAGGTGACCACCGCGAAAGCCTCGTTGATTTCGTAGAGGTCCACTTGCCCTGCGCTCCAGCCGGTCTGATCAAAAAGCTTCTTGATCGCGCCGACCGGTGCCGTGGTGAACCAGCCGGGTTCCTGCGCATGCGTGCTGTGGCCGATCACCATGGCTAGCGGCGCGAGCCCCAGCTTTTGCGCGGTCGAGCGGCGCATCATCACCAGCGCCGCGCCGCCATCCGAAATGGAACTCGAGTTGGCCGGGGTGATCGTGCCGTCTTTCTTGAATGCGGGTTTGAGGGTCGGAATCTTGTCGAAATTCGCCTTGAACGGGGACTCGTCCATTTCCATGAAGCGTTCGTCTTTTCCGGCCTTGATCGCGATCGGGGTGATTTCCCACGCGAAAGCACCGCCCTTGTTGGCCGCCTGGGCGCGCTCGAGCGAGGCGACTGCGAACTTGTCCTGCTGCTCGCGCGTGAAGTTGTACTTGGCGGCGCAGTCTTCGGCGAAACTGCCCATCAGCCGCCCTTTCTCATAGGCGTCTTCCAAGCCGTCGTAGAACATGTGGTCCAGTACCTGGCCGTGACCCAGGCGGTAGCCGCCGCGCGCTTTCGCGAGCAGATAGGGCGCGTTGGTCATGGATTCCATGCCGCCTGCGACCATGATGTCGTTGGTCCCTGCGGCGAGCAGGTCGTGCGCGAGCATTGCTGCCTTCATGCCCGAGCCGCACATCTTGTTGATGGTGGTGCAGCCGGTGGCGAGCGGGAGCCCGGCGCCGAGCGACGCCTGGCGTGCGGGTGCCTGGCCCTGGCCCGCAGGGAGCACGCAACCCATGATGACTTCGTCCACCTGCTCGGGTTTGATCTTTGCGCGCTCCACGGCGGCGCGGATCGCGGCTGCGCCCAGTACAGGTGCGGCAAATTGCTTCAGTTCGCCCTGGAATGCGCCCATAGGCGTGCGTACGGCAGAGACAATTACAATCGGATCATTGGGCATGTCGTTCTCCAGTTAAAGGGTTTCGATCAATTGCAAAGGCACAGTAGGGCGGGAACAATGCTCTGCGACTCTGCGCTGCAATACCATCAGGTCGTTTCGCCGAACAATTCGCGGCCGATGAGCATTCTGCGGATTTCCGAGGTGCCGGCGCCGATTTCGTAGAGCTTGGCGTCGCGCCATAGGCGCCCGGTCGGCGTCTCGTTGATGTAGCCCATGGCGCCCAGCGCCTGGATCGCCTCGCCGGCCATCCAGGTGGCTTTTTCCGCGGAATAGAGTATCGCGCCGGCGGCGTCCTTGCGTGCGGCCGTGCCCGAGAGCTTGCCTCGGTCCAGCGCGCTTCCCACAGCGTAGACGTAGGCGCGGCAGGCGTTCATGGTGGTGTACATGTCGGCGAGCTTGCCTTGCATCAGCTGGAATTCGCCGATGGCCTGGCCGAACTGCTTGCGTTCGTGCACGTAAGGGATGACCACGTCCATGCAGGCCGCCATGATGCCGAGCGGCCCGCCGGCGAGAACCGCGCGCTCGTAGTCTAGCCCGCTCATCAGCACGTTCGCGCCGCGGCCGATGCCGCCGAGAATATTGTCCTCGGGCACTTCACATCCGCGAAATACCAGTTCGCAGGTGTTGGAGCCGCGCATGCCGAGCTTGTCCAATTTCTGCGCCGTAGAAAAGCCCGGGAATCCGCGCTCGATCAGGAAGGCGGTGATGCCGCGCGCTCCGGCGCCGGCGTCGGTCTTGGCGTAGACGACAAGTACGTCGGCGTCCGGTCCGTTGGTTATCCACATCTTGTTGCCGTCGAGGATGAATTTGCCACCTCTATATTCGGCCTTGAGGCGCATGCTGACCACATCCGACCCGGCGCCGGGCTCGGACATCGCCAGCGCACCGACATGCTCTCCGGAAACCAGCCGCGGCAGGTAGTTGCGCTTTTGCTCGGCGCTGCCGTTGCGATGAATCTGGTTGACGCACAGATTGGAGTGAGCGCCGTAGGAAAGGCCGACCGAGGCGGAGGCGCGGCTGATTTCCTCCATGGCTACAATGTGGGCGAGGTAGCCCATGCTGGTGCCGCCGTATTCTTCGTCGATGGTGATGCCGAGCAGGCCAAGGGCGCCGAACTTGCGCCACAAATCCGCCGGAAATTCGTTGGCGCGGTCCGTTGCGGCGGCGCGCGGCGCGATTTCGCGCGCAGCGAAATCGCGAACCGTCGCGCGCAGCATGTCTATTTCTTCGCCGAAATCAAAGGGTAAAGACGGAAAGTCGATCATTGTTTCACCCATCGAGCCCAGTATATATTGCATAGCAACATAAAATGGCGGGAATCGCAAATATTTGCGAGAATCGGACTTTGACAGCTTGCGTGGTCAGCTTGTGCTCCATTCTAGCCCAAGCCCGGCTCGCCCAAAACATGGATCCACAGCAAATCCTGCAGTTTCCGCATTCCCGCGCGCCCGCCGAAGGCACGGCTTTGGAGGTTGCGCCCGGCGTGTGCTGGCTGCGCATGCCTTTGCCCTTTGCGCTCGACCACATCAACTTGTGGTTGCTCGAAGATGGGCCGGACTGGACTGTGGTCGATTGCGGTATCGCAAGCGGCAGGACGCGCGAAATGTGGGAGTACATATTTGCAGCGCTGGGGGCGGGAAACTCGCCCGCCGCGCATCGGCGTCCGTTCCAGGCGGCACGCGTGCTTGCCACGCACTTTCACCCGGATCATGTCGGCTTGGCGCACTGGCTGTGCCAGCGCTTTGGCGTCGATCTGTGGATGTCGCAGGCCGAATATCTGACTGCGCACGCACTGCGCGAGGGCGTCGCAGGGTATGCACGGGAATACCTGATCGCCATGTACCGCCGGAACGGCCTTGGACCCGAGAACCTGGAAAAAATGGCGCGGCGCGAAAACGGCTACCGGCAGATGGTGCCCGAGTTTCCACACCGTTATCACCGCCTGATGGACGGCGATGAACTCGATATCGGCGGCCGCAGCTGGCGCGTCATCATGGGTTACGGTCATTCGCCCGAGCACGCGGCGTTGTATTGCGCCGAGCTCGGCGCGCTCCTGTCCGGGGACATGGTGTTGCCGAAAATTTCCACCAATATCAGCGTGTCGGCGAACGATCCCGATGGCGATCCGCTCAAGCAGTTCCTGGATTCGCAGAAGCGCTATGCCGCGCTGCCTGTCGATACTCTGGTGCTGCCATCGCACGGACTGCCGTTTCGCGGCGTGCGCGAGCGCGCCGAACAGCTCGAAGAGCATCACCGGCAGCATTGTGTGGCACTCGAAGAAGCCTGCGTGCGGCCGCTGTCGGCAGCCGACGTCATGTCTACCATGTTCCCGCGCGAACTCGATACGCAGCAGATGTTCTTCGCCATGGGCGAAGCGATGGCACACTTGCATTACCTTCTGTACCGCGGCTCGCTCACGCGCCAGACCGGCGCCGACGGCGTTATCCGCTATCTACGGCGAAGTGAAACTCGTCGGTAGGCCATATCAGGATGCTCGAAATGGCCTCATATTCAAAGGAGCGTGAGGGGATGCGCCCCGAATGGCATAAAACCGACTGCTGCCGCCAGGGAAGTCCCCTCGGGGGATATCCGCTTCTGTTAAGTAACCTCTGCAAGACCGCGGTCGGTTGTTTCTCGACCGAGGTCTTGCACTGACTTGGGGGGATTTGCAAAGGGGGCCATGGGCCCCTTTTGCAGAGTTTCCTTAAATACACGCGAAGGAGTCGCAGCATGAACATGGACAACGCTAAAGCGGCGCCATCGGCCACCGACCCGACCGCCATTTGCGCCGAGGTGGCCACGCGATCCGGCCGCATCATGAAGCATTTTTTCGCGCGCCAGGCCGAAATGCAGAGCTCGCTCGCAGCCGACGAATTCGGCATCGCCCAGGCATTCTCGGACCTGTCGGCGCTGCTGCTCGCCAATCCGCAGCATATCGCGGAGGCGCAGATGAACATGTTCTGGGATTACGCGCGCCTGTGGCAGTCGAGCTGGCTGCAGATGATGGGGCAAAAGGCGAAGCCGGTGGCGGTCCCGAGCAAGGGCGACTACCGCTTTCGTCACGACGACTGGGAAAATCATTTCCTGTTCGACTACATCAAGCAGTCCTATCTTATCGCCGCGCGCCATATCCATCAGAGTGTTTCCAAGGTCGAGCATCTTCCGCAGGAGGCGCGCAAGAAAGTGGACTTCTTCACGCGCCAGTACATCGATGCCCTGTCGCCGACGAATTTTGCCTTGACCAATCCCGAAGTACTGCGCGAAACGCTCAACTCGGGCGGCCAGAACCTGCTGCGCGGCCTGAATAACCTGCTCGCCGACATCGAGCGCGGCGAGGGCGAGCTGCGCATCAGCATGACCGACCCCAAGGCTTTTACCCTGGGCAAGAACGTCGCCACGACTCCGGGCAAAGTGGTATTCCAGAACGCACTCATGCAACTGATCCAGTTCCAGCCGAGCACGCAGAAGGTGTACAAGCAGCCGCTCCTGATCATTCCGCCCTGGATCAACAAGTACTACGTCCTCGATTTGCGCGAAAAGAACTCCTTCATCAAGTGGGCAGTGGAGCAGGGGCATACGGTATTCGTGATTTCCTGGGTCAACCCGGGCAAGGAGTATGCGGACAAGACCTTCGAGGACTACCTGCGCGAGGGGCCGTATGACGCCCTCGACGCGATCGAGCAGGCCACCGGCGAAAAGGAGGCCAATGTCATCGGCTACTGCCTCGGCGGGACGCTGCTCGGGGCCGCGCTCGGCGCGATGGCGGCGAAGCACGACAAACGTGCGGCGAGCGCCACCTTCTTCGTGTCGCTCCTCGATTTCTCCATTCCGGGGGAATTGGGCGTATTCATCGACGAAAAGCAGGTGGAGAACCTGGAACGGCGCATGAATGAACGCGGCTATCTCGAGGGCTCGGAGATGGCCGGCACGTTCAACATGCTGCGTTCGAACGATCTCATCTGGTCATTCGTGGTGAATAACTACCTCTTGGGCAAGGATCCGTTCCCGTTCGATCTTCTCTACTGGAACTCGGATTCCACGCGCATGCCGGCGAAGATGCATAGTTTCTATTTGCGCAACATGTACCTCGCGAACAAGCTCAAGGATCCGGGCGGCATAACTCTTGACGGCGTGCCGATCGACCTGCGGAAAATAGAAGTTCCGGCGTATTTCATTTCAACCGTCGAAGATCACATCGCCCCTTGGCAATCCGTGTACAAGGGCGCGCGCGTTCTTTCGGGCCCCGTGCGTTTCGTGCTCGGCGGCTCCGGCCATATAGCGGGCATCGTCAACCCGCCCGCGGCGAACAAGTACTGCTACTGGACCCAGGACGAGTTGGTTGAGGACGCGCAAGCATGGCTGGATGCGGCCGCGCGCCACGAAGGATCGTGGTGGAACGATTGGCAAGCCTGGATCGACGCGCACAACGGCGGCGACAAAGTCGCGGCGCGCGTGCCCGGCGAGGGCAAACTCAAGGTGATCGAGGACGCGCCCGGCAGCTACGCGAGCTTGCGCCTGGCGGATGAGAAAACCAAGGCAAAGAAGGACACCAAGGTTTAATCGCCGGATCGCGCGCACACACGCAGCTTGCGCCAGCGACGCGAACTGCACTGCAGCGGCTCGGCGCTTCTTCGTCTTACTGCGGCGAATTGCGCGCCTTGCGCGGCGCGCGCGCGAACAGGCGGTCGAACAGCCAGTTCGGCATGCGGCGCAGAAAGAAAGACACGACGCGCATCTGCCAAGGGATGATGGCAAAGCGCCTTCTCGCGGCGATGGCGCGAGCGATGCGTCTTGCCGCCTCCGGCGCCTGGAGCAGGAACGGCATCGGATAACGGTTGACCGCAGTCAACGGCGTAGCGACATAGCCTGGACAAATGGTGACGACGTCGATGCCGCTGCCGGCAAGTTCCACGCGCAGGCTCTCGAGCCAGGTGATGGCCGCGGATTTCGACGCGCTGTATGCTCCGGCTCCGGCAAGACCGCGAAAGCCCGCAACGCTCGCGATACCGACCAGTGCGCCGTTGCCGCGCGAGCGCATCGGCACGATGAACGGTTGCAGCGTCGCGGCCAGCCCGATCACATTGACTTGCATGATTCTTGCGAGCGCATCGATATCCTCTGCACGGTACCCCTCGGTGCCGACGCTGAACCCGGCATTGGCGATGACGATGTCGGGCACGCCGTGGCGCTTGATGAAATCCTGGGCCGCTGCGGCGAGCGCCGCAGTGTCGGCTACATCGAGCGCGTAAATGGAGGACGGCGCGGACAGGTTGGCGGCTAGCGCCTGCAGGGGCTGCGCGCGCCGCGCCGCGAGCCCCAGCGTGGCGCCTGTTGCGCCGTAATGCTCGGCGAGCGCGGCGCCGATTCCGCTGGACGCGCCGGTAATGAATACCTTGAGCGGTGCCGCTATTTACCGCGCTCCTTGCGTGCCTGTTCAACCAGTCGCTCGACCAACTGCATGAGCTCGCGCGTGCCGCCGGCGAGACGTGCCGAAGTCACGTACTTGCCGTCGATCACGATGCTCGGTACGGCCTTGATATCGTAGCGTTGGGTCGTTTCCCGCGCAGCGACCAGCTTCGCCGCGATCTCCGGCGAGCGGTAGATGTCGGTGAATGTCTTCTTGTCGATGCCGTTATGCGAAACCCAGTCGGCCATGACCGGCTCTTCATTGAGCTTCATGCCGACGAAGTGGAAATTATCGTAGATCGGCCAGTGCAGTCGTTGCAGCTGGCCCAGGTTCTCGAGCGTGTAAAAGAGCTTCGCAAAATTCTCCCAGCTATCCGAGGCCAACGCGGGCACGCGGCGCAGGCTGACTGAACTCGGCGCGTTGAAGGACCAGCGCGCCAGCGTCGGTTCCAGCTCATAGCAGACCGGACAGCCGTAATAGAAGAACTCGATGACCTCGATCTTGTCGCCGCTTGACACCGGACGCGGTGGATCTAGCAGAAGGTAATCGCGACTGAGCTGCGGCACTTGCATTGCCTGGGCATGCACGCCGATCGCGGCAAGCGCGAGCAACAGCGCGGCGAACGCCGTCAAGGTCTGGCGAAGGAGCATCATTTGCGTTTTCCTTAAGCGGACTTGACGTTCGAATAATATGCTATCCGGCGACATTTGCCAAAGAGACATTCCTGAAAGCGAGCGTCTTCGTGCGGCAAGCAAAGGGTCTCCTTTCCCCAAACTCCGCTGCAAATCACATCTTGCAGCGTGTTCCTGGCCCGGCAGGATCGCCTAGACTCAAGGCCATATTGCGATTCTGAGCCAACTGCAAGACCCTTGTGCCGCGTCGGGTCAAACATTATGCTTTCCTTATGCGCCGAAGACATATGAATTGGCTTGCCGCAGCCGCAGTGGTTGGAATGGCGTGCGCGCTGGCCGCAGCTTCAGGCGGCGCACACGCCGAGGCCGACGAGAAAGGTTACGCCGGCGAGGATCGCGACTGGGGTGTCGCGCCGGCGCACGTGCTGCGCCGCGAGCCTTATCATGCGCCCACGCCGCGACAAATTCCGGGTGCCCAAGTCGTGCGGACGCGGGAATTGCAGGCGATGTTGGCCAGTGCGCATCCGCCCCTCGTGATCGATGTGTTATCGGAGGAGGGGCATGTCACCCTGCCCGGCGCGCTATGGCTCTCAGGCGCTGGCCGCGGTGCGAATTTCGTGGACCCGGTCCAATCGGTGCTGGAGCCTTTGCTAAAACAATTCAGCGCTGGCGATAAGGCAAGACCTATGGTCTTCTTCTGCGCCAGTTCACAGTGCTGGTTGTCCTACAATGCGGCGCTGCGCGCGGCTGCGGCCGGCTATCGCAGCGTCTATTGGTACCGCGGCGGAATCGAGGCGTGGGTCGAGGCAGGTCTGCCTACGGCGAGAGCGACGCTGAGGCGCTGACGCACCCCGCGCATAGGCAGGACGCGAAACGCGATTCTTGCGCGTTCACCCCGCGCACGCGGCGTTCGACGCTGTGCGGCGCGGCCCTATTTCTTCGGTGCCTTCGGCGCGGTCTTGGGCATGTCCTTGCGCGAACGCTCGATCAGGTAATCGGCGAGCGTTAACATCCGTTCACGCGAATTTGCGGCGCTCGCGCTGACGACATATCTGCCATTGACCGCCAGCGCAGGCACGCCGTCGATCTTGTAGGCTTGAGTGAGCTGTGCAGCGCGTTTGACTTTGCTTTCGACGCTGAAAGAGGTGTAGGCGGCGGCGAACTTCTTGGGGTCCACGCCCTGTTTGCCAAGCCATTCGGTGAGTGCCGCTTCGTTTGCCACATTGAGACGCTGGCTCTGGTGCACGGCGTCGAAGAGCGACTTATGCAGGCGCTGCGCCTCGCCAATCGCCTCGAGCGCGTAGAAAGCGCGCGCGCCTTTCGCCCATTCGTCGTTGAAAATCGCGGGAATGCGGCGAAATTGCGTATCCTTGGGCAGCTTGCTTACCCACGGATTGAGTACCGGCTCGAAACTGTAGCAATGCGGGCAGCCATACCAGAAGAACTCGATCACTTCGATTTTGCCAGGCGCATCCGTGGCCTGCGGCGCGGGCAAAACTTGGTAATCGGTGCCTGGCGCCGGCTGTGCCTGCGCCAACGCAGCGGCGAACAAAACTGCCAACCCCAGCAACAATCGCTTCAGCATTTGCATCTCCCTAAGCCGGACAAGCCGGAACCAAACAAAGTGTCTCCGGCCGGCGAAAAACCTTTATCCCACGAACAAGGGGGGGTGCACCCCCCCTTGTAAATTCCCCCGCAGATAAGGTTTCGCGATTTATCAGAATCTTCGCCATTTCTGTCAACTCTCAACTTATAAGAGACTAAAGGCCGCCGTCAGCGCGAGGCGGAGTCCTTGACTTTGACCAGCGAAGCCTCGATTCCGTTCTGTGCCAGGCTCTGGCGTACGCGGTCTATTTCGTCCAGCTTGGCGTACGGACCGACGCGCACGCGATACCAGGTGCCTTTCTCGGCCAGGATGGTCGGCTCCACGCCTGCCTCCACGCCCAGCAACGCAAGCCGGGCTTTCAGGTTGTCCGCATCGGCAGGGTTTTGGAACGCGCCGACTTGCAGCAGATAGGTATCCGCAGGCGCGCCAGCCTTGGCCGACTGCTTGATTTGCTGCTCGCTCACCGGTTCCTCGGCGCCGGGCAGGATCTTGTAGAACTCGAAGCGCGGCTTTTCCGCCTGCTGCGTGGTCTTTTCGTCCGGCTTGGCCAGCGCCTTGCCTGGCTCGGCGACGGGTCTTTCCGGCGCCTTGGTCTTGTTCATGAACGGGATCGGTGTCTTGTTCATGTACCACGCAACGCCGACGGCGATGCCCAGACCGAGGATGAGCCCGACGAATATCCCGAGCAGCGTGCCGCCGCCGCTCCTATGTTTGGTCATGGCCTTCGGTTTGTAGTCCTTTGTCATCTAGTGCCAATCGCAATATCGGGGGTCATCACCGCGAGTCTGAAATCGCCTGTTACATCTTTTCCGGAGCGCTCACGCCCAGCAGGGCAAGGCCGTTTCGCAGTACCTGGCGTATCGCCAGCGCCAAGGCGAGCCGTGCGCGCTTGAGTTCTTCGTCAGCTACGAGGATGCGCTCGGCATTATAGTAGCTGTGGAACGCTCCCGCCAGTTCGCGCAGGTAGAACGCGACGGCATGGGGCGCGAACTCGCGCGCGGCGTCCGCGAGCGTCTCCGGGAATTCTCCGAGCTGCTGCGCCAGGGCGAGTTCGCGTGTAAGGGTGAGGGGCGCGAGATCGGCCGCCGCGAGTTGCGCGGCGTCTCCACCCCATTGCAACAGCACCGAGCAGATGCGGGCGTGTGCGTACTGGACGTAATACACGGGATTGTCTTCGGTCTGCGATTTGGCCAGGTCGATGTCGAACACGAACTCGGTGTCGGCCTTGCGCGATACCAGGAAAAAGCGCACCGCGTCGCGCCCCACCTCGTCGATCAGGTCGCGCACGCTGACATAGCTGCCGGCGCGCTTCGACAGCTTTACTTCCTCCCCGCCTTTCATCACCGTCACCATCTTGTGCAGCACGTAGTCCGGATAGCCTGCGGGAATACCGGCTCCGCTCACCGAATTGAAGGCCTGCAGGCCGGCACGCACGCGCGCCACGGTACCGTGATGGTCCGATCCCTGCACGTTGACGGCTCGCGTGTATCCGCGCTGCCACTTGGTGACGTGGTAGGCGACATCGGGCAGGAAATAAGTGTAGCTCCCGTCGGACTTGCGCATCACGCGGTCCTTGTCGTCGCCATAGTCCGTGGTCTTGAGCCAAAGCGCGCCGTCCAACGCGTAGGTCTTGCCCGAAGCAATCAGCGCCTTGACGATCGCCTCGACCTTGCCTTCCGTATAGAGGGACGATTCGAGGTAGTAGTTGTCGAATTTCACGCCAAATGCCTGAAGATCTTCGTCCTGCTCGCGACGCAACGCTGCGACCGCGAATTTGCGCACCGCCTCCAGATCGCCGGGGTCGCCGCCATGGGCCAGATAATCCGCCGCGATTTCGCGTATGTACTCGCCGTGATAGCCGGATTCTGGAAATTCCACGCTCTCGCCGCGCTGGCTACGCGCTCGTGCCTGCACCGACAGCGCCAGATTTTCGATTTGCGTTCCGGCATCGTTGTAGTAAAACTCGCGCGCCACCTTCCAGCCCTGCGCCTGCAGCAAGGCCGAGATGGCATCGCCCAGCGCCGCTTGGCGGCCATGGCCTACGTGTAGCGGCCCGGTGGGGTTGGCGGAAACGAATTCGATCAGGATGGGCCGGCTGCGCCCCGCTTGCGAGCAGCCGTAGCGCGCGCCCGCATCGAGCACCGCGTGCACCGGTTCGAGCTTGGCCGCCGGCGTAAGGCGCAGATTGATGAAGCCGGGCCCGGCGATTTCCGCTTTGTCCAGCCAGCGCGAAGGGGGCAAACCGGCGATGAGGGCCTGCGCCAATTCGCGCGGGTTGCGCTTGAGTTCCCGCGCCAGTTGCATGGCGATATTGCACGCCCAATCGCCGTGCGCGGCCTGCTTCGGGCGCTCAAGCGCGATCATCGACGGCGGACACTGGGGCGCAACGCCTGAGAGCGCCTGCGCCAACAGATCGGCAAGATGGGACTTGATTTCAGCGGACAAGAGGAAGTGGAGCGAAAAGAAGGTGCGTATTATACCTTGAAGCGCAGTCGCATCCGCCTCGCCGGCGGCTGAGCGACGCGGTCATGTCGCACCATCAGAACTCGATCGGATCGACATCCAGATGCCAGCGCACGGCGCGCTGCGGTAGTGCGTACAGTTTCGCGCTCCAAGCCGACAGGTATCCCTGCAGTGCTTTGCGCGATGCGGATTGAACGAGCAGATGCGCGCGTTCGCGCTCGGCCAGGCGCGTCACGCTCATCGGCACCGGATCGTAGAGCGTGATTCCCGCCGGAGGCCGGCCGCCGAGCCTGGCCGCTTCGCGCAAGAATTCGAGCGCGGCTTGCAGCTTCGCCGCGTCGGCGCGCAGCACGGCCTCGAACACGTAAGGCGGGAATCCGGCCTGCTCGCGCTCGGCGAGTTGCGCTCGGGCAAAGCCTGCGTAATCGTGCTGCGCCAGCGCCAGGTACAGCGGGTGACGCGGATACAGCGTCTGGATCATGACTTCGCCTGGCAGCCCCGCGCGTCCGGCGCGTCCAGCCACCTGCAATAGCTGCGCGAACAGGCGTTCGGGCGCGCGATAGTCGGCGGAGTACAACGCGCTATCGGCGTTGAGCACGATCACCAGTGTGAGGTTCGGGAAGTCATGGCCCTTGGCGAGGATCTGGGTGCCGACCAGGATGTCGGCGCGGCCGCCTTGAATCTGCGCCAGCATGCGCGTAAAGCTGCCTTTGTAGCGCGTGCTGTCCCGATCAATGCGCAAGATGCGCGCCTGGGGGAAGCGCGCGACGAGCGTCGCTTCCAGCCGCTGCGTGCCGCGGCCGAAGGGATGAATATCGGCATTGCCGCAGTTGGGACAATGGCGCGGAACGCTCGTGTTCGCGCCGCAGTGATGGCAGCGCAATCGCCGGTCCGCGAGGTGCAGCACCATGCGCGTGGAGCAGCGCCTACAGCCGCTCACCCAGTCGCAGGCCGGACACATCAGCACGGGTGCGTAGCCGCGACGATTCAAGAACACCAGGCTCTGTTCGCCGCGCGCTAGACACGTCTGCAGCGCTTCGATCACGGGCGGTGCCAGGCCGTCTTCGAGCTTGTGCGCTCGCATATCCACGGTGTGCACCTGCGGCAACTCCGAGCGCGCGACTGCGCGCTCGGTCAGTTGCAGCAGCCGATAGCGGCCCGACAGCGCGTGCGCATAGGTTTCGAGTGCGGGGGTGGCCGAGCCGAGCACGATGGGAATGTTGCCCTGGCGCGCGCGGAATATCGCCACGTCGCGCGCCGAGTAGCGCAATCCATCCTGCTGCTTGAACGAGGCGTCCTGCTCTTCGTCGACCACGATCAGCGCGAGCTTGGGCAGGGCGGCAAACACCGCCAGCCGGGTGCCGAGCACGATCCTGGCCGCCCCGATTTGTGCCTGCAGCCAGTGCTCGGTGCGCTCGCCATCGGCCAGACCGCTGTGCAGACTGACTAGCGGCGTGTCCGGAAAGCGCGCGTGGAATTCCTGCGTCAGGCGCGGCGTGAGGTTGATCTCCGGCACCAGCATCAAGGCCTGTCCGCCTGCAGCCAGGGTGTGCGCGATCAAGCGCAGATAGATCTCGGTCTTGCCGCTGCCGGTGATGCCGTGCAGCAGGAATACGCCGTAGCCGGTACCTGCCGTTTCGATCTGCTGCAACGCGTGCTGCTGCTCGACGTTGAGCGCAGGGCCTTCGATAAAGTGGCCGGCAACGGGCTGCGGCGACAGTTCATAGCGTTCCACCCATCCTATGCTGCTCAGTTGCGCGAGCGCTTTCCTCGCGCCCGGGCTTTGGCGCAGCAGATCTTCGGCGCAATCGGCCTGCGACAAGGTTTCTAGCAGCGCGCGCTTGGCCTTTGCGCGCCGCGGCGGCTGGCGCTGCGCTTCGCGCCCGCTCTGGCTCAAGCGGTAGGCGGCCGGCCGCTTGAATGTATGCGTTGCACCGGGCTTACGCAGACGCGCGGGCAGGCCGTTGAAAATGACTTCGCCCAGCGGCCGGTGATAGTAGCCGCTGCAGAATTGCGCGAGTTCGAGCCAGTCGCGTCCGAGCGCTGGCGTCTCGCGCAAAATGCGCAAGGCAGGCTTCAATTTGCCGCTCTCGATTTCCGAGGTTTCCGCCAGCCCAACAATTACGCCGACCACCTGCTTGCTGCCTAACGGCACCAGTGCGCGCATGCCGATGTCCGCGGTTGTGGTCTCGGCGCAGGTGTAATCGAACAGTTGCGGCAGCGGCAGGTCGAGCGCGACGCGCAGTATGCTCATTCGCCGTCAGCAAAAAATTGCTGTCGAACTTACGCGAACAATTTGAAGCGCTTTAACCGGAAATTGCTGCATTACGCTATGTCCAAAGGGGAACTTGGCTTGTGCACAGCTTGTGTGGGCAACTTTGTGAATAAGTCTTAAATCCCACTGTAACGGTCTTTGCCATAAGGAGTTTTCTCGTGCGCACCGGGTTGCGTCTGGATATTTAGATTAATAAAAACAAAACGTTGCGGCGTTTGGCTAAAGAGGCGTCGTTCTTTAGCGACAAATTCGAGGAAAACCAACACGTTGTGCATAAGTCAGGAATTGCACAAACTGCAGCAACCCTTTATTTGACGCGGGTTTTGGCGGTGTCGTCGTGATAGCGCCGGCTGGATTGGCGTACGCAATCGACCAGCGTCTTGACGCTTTCTGGCGGCGTGAATTGCGAAATGCCGTGGCCCAGATTGAAAACATGGCCGCTGCCGTTGCCAAAGGATGCAAGTATTTTCTCCGCCTCGCGCTGCACCACTTCGGCGGGCGAAAACAGAACCGCGGGGTCAAGATTGCCCTGCAGTGCGACGCGGCTGCCGATGCGGGCGCGCGCCTGGCCGATGTCCACGCTCCAATCAAGGCCGACACAATCGCAGCCGACGCCCGCAATGTCGTCCAGCCAGGCGCCGCCGCCCTTGGTGAACACGATCGACGGAATGCGCATCCCGGCATGCTCGCGTTTGAGGCCGGCGAGGATGCGTTGCAGGTAGGCGAGCGAGAACTCGCGGTAGGCGACATGGGACAGGTTGCCGCCCCAGGTATCGAAAATCATCACGGCCTGCGCGCCGGCTTCGATCTGGGCGTTGAGGGATTGGGTCACCGCTTGCGCATTGACCTCGAGGATGCGGTGCAGCAGATCGGGCCGCGCGTAGAGCATGGTCTTGATGGTGCGAAAATCGTCGCTCGCGCCCCCTTCGACCATATAGCACGCGAGTGTGTACGGGCTGCCGGCGAAGCCGATGAGCGGCACGCTGTCGGCGAGCGCGCGCCGAATCTCGCTGACCGCGTCGGTCACATAGCGCAATTCCATAGCGGGGTCGGGTGCGGCCAGATCGCGTATAGCCCACTCGTCGCGCAGCGGCCGTTCGAACTTCGGTCCCTCGCCTTCGGCAAAGTAGAGCCCCAGGCCCATGGCATCGGGGATGGTGAGAATGTCGGAAAACAAAATGGCGGCATCCAGATCGAAGCGTGCGAGCGGCTGCAGCGTGACCTCAGTGGCGTAGGCAGGGCTCTTGCACAGCCCGAGAAAACTTCCCGCGCGGCCGCGCGTCTGGTTATATTCGGGCAGGTAGCGACCCGCCTGGCGCATCAGCCATATCGGCGTGTATGCGGTGGGCTCGCGCAAGAGCGCGCGGATCAGGGTATCGTTTTTCGGCTTGGTCATGTTATTTGAGCAGGTTCGCGGCGATGAATTTCCATTCGTCGGGTTCGACGGGCGTGATCGACAGCCGATTGCCCGGCGCGAGCACGCGCATGCCGGCCAACTCCTTGTGCGCGCGCAGTTCGGCCAAGCGCACGAGGCGGGTCTTTTTCGTGAATTTCACGTCGACATTCACCCAGCGTGGTTCGTCGCGGCTGGCTTTGGCATCGTAGTACTTGCTCTTCCTGTCGAACTGGGTTTGGTCCGGATACGCGCGCGCGCAGACCTCCGCCAGACCCGCAATTCCCGGCTCGGGGCAGCTCGAGTGATAGAACAGCACCTGGTCGCCGATCTGCATCTGGTCGCGCATGAAATTTCGCGCCTGGTAATTGCGCACGCCGAACCAGGGCGTGCGCTGCCCAGGTGCGCGCGCAAGATCGTCGATGCTCAATTCGTCGGGCTCGGATTTCATCAGCCAGTAGCGCATTGCGAGGAGCTACACAAATAAAAATCGCAGACCTCGTGTCTGAAGGTCTGCGATCGATATCGAATTAAATTCCCCGCAAGTGCCGTCAGGCCCGTATCCTCTGAACCTGCTGTCCAGAGTGGTCGCATTCCGGCCACCGCAGGTACATCCGCAATCGCACGAGGCGAAGGGACGCGCACAAAAGTGGCGCTATGGTCTGCAACCTCAACACATATATTGGTTCAAGGAATATATCGCCAAAACAAACACCGCAGGGAAACTTTTTGCGGTCTAGCCCGCTCGGGCGCGATCTTAGAAGAGCGAATCCTGCTGCGACAACGCCTGATCGAGCTTCGACTGCACTGAATTTATTCTACGCTTTAATTCCGCCATGTCAAAGCCGCTGCCGATCTTCACCGAAAGCAGTTCATGCGCGATATTGAGCGCAGTCATGACGGCGATGCGCTCGGTTCCCGCGACCTTGCCCGCCGCTTTGATTTCAGTCATCTTCTTGTCCACGTAGGCAACTGCGGCAAGCAGCGCCTCGCGCTCATCGTCGGCACAGGCGACCCGATAATTGCGGCCCAGGATGCTGACGTCGAGGGTATTGGCTTTTTCTCTCATTCTGGAATCTGGTCTAGCAGCGCTTTAAGGCGCGTCTTGGCGTTCTCGACTTTGTCGTTCAGGCGCTTGATGTCGCTTTGCGCCGACACCAGCTGCAGCCTCAGTTCCCGGTTCTCGCTCTTTAGGCGTTGGCACAGTTGCAGGAACTGGTCAATCTTGCCGTCAAGCGTGTCGAATTCCTGATCCATCGCCACACTATAGTTTCAAAAATCCTGACTAGTCAAGTAATAACAGACAACTCTCAATGCTCTTTCCATCATGAATATCAGCGCCTATATCGTTGACCGAGCGGGGAATTGACACCCCTTTACGCATTGCCCGTCGATGCTGCGCGATAGCGTGTAAAATCGCTGCACTCGTTAAAGGTGTCCGCCAGTGATTCCAGCAGGCGGGTGAAACGGGAAACAGGTACGGCGTGCATGCGCGCCCAAGCCTGTGCTGCCCCCGCAACGGTAGGTGAGCGCGGGTCTGTCACACAGCCACTGTAAGTAAGTGCTTACGGGAAGGCGACAGACCCGATCCCACGAGCCCGGAGACCGGCCTCGCGCGACAGGTGGAAACACTGCGGGGAAGTGGTGTGCCAGTATCGGTTCAGCTGTTCCCCCGCGTTTTCTATGTTTAATCAGTTGGTGCAGCTTGCGGGGACGCTCGCTGCGGGGGGAAGTCATGCAATCCAAATCCGTTATTTCCGCCATCGCGCTCGCCTTGGCGACGCAGGCGTTTGCCCAAGAAGACGCAGTGGTGGTCACGGCAACGCGCTTTCCGGAAAAGCAGCTCGAACATCCGATCGGCGTCACGGTGATCACGCGCGAGCAGATCGCGAACAGCACGGCAGCGACCCTGCCAGACCTGCTCTCGCGCTACGCCGGCATCAATATGCGCAACGCCACCGGTAGTCCGGACGTGGCAATCGACATGCGCGGCTTTGGCGCAAGCGGCGACCAGAATACCCTGGTGCTGCTCGATGGCCAGCGCCTGAACGATATCGAACTGACCACGGTGAGGTGGTCGGCGATTCCGCTGGAAGCGATCGAGCGCGTCGAAATTCAGCGCGGCGGCGGCGCAGTGCTCTACGGCGGAGGCGCCACGGGCGGCACTATCAATATCATCACCCGCTCGCCGATAGCGGGCGACAAGAGCGCGGTCGTGGGCGCAAGCTACGGCAGCTACAATACGAACGACTTGCGCGCTGCCGTCAATGTTGCGGGAACCAACACCGGTTTTTCGCTGAACGCTAGCCAGTACAACTCGGACAACTACCGGGTCAACAATCGCCTGGAGCAGGGCAATGTGCTCGGCGATCTGCGCTGGACCGGAGACCGATCCGGCCTGGTATTCAAGTTCGGTCTGGACAACCAGAGCCTGCGCTTGCCAGGAGCGCGCACGGGGGTCGAGTTGGGAACCGATCCGCGCGGCAGCGCTACTCCCGGGGACTACAGCGCACGCGATGGAAAACAGGCGACGCTCTCGGGCCGATATGCGTTCGATTCGGTCGAGCTGGCTGCGGACCTTTCATATCGCGATACCAAGCGCATCGGTTTTTTCGACGACTACACCGGAGGCGGGTTCAGCACCTTTCTCGACACGCACTCCACGGTTTGGGCGTTCACGCCGCGCCTGAAGAAGCCCTATCAGTTCCTAGGCCGAGACAACGTTTTCGTCTTCGGTATGGATGCGGACATCTGGGATTACAACGCGCTGCGCGCCGCCCGCTTCGAGCAACTGGGTGCGCCGCAAGTCGATCTGGCAGCGACGCAAAAAGATCGCGCTTATTACGTGCAGAATCACACGGCGTTAGGTGCCGCGACCAAGCTCACACTCGGTGCGCGCGTGCAGCGGGTGGACATATCGGCCAATGATCGCGCCAACCCGGCAAGCTATGCGAACACCTCCCAGTCGCGTAGTCCGCGCGCCTGGGAGGCCGCGCTGCGCCACAATTTCACCCCTGCGCTGGCCGTGTTCGGCAAGCTCGGCGCGAGCTTTCGCGTGGCGACCGTGGACGAGATCTACAACCAGTTCGGCGGTCCCGTATTCGATTCCATCCTGACGCCGCTGGAGCCCCAGACCTCGCATGACCGCGAAATCGGCGCCGAGTACAAGTCTGGCGCAGGACGCCTGCAGGCGAGGATGTATCGCATGGATCTGCGCAACGAAATCCATTTCAATGCGATTACCTTCACCAACATGAACCTGCCGCCGACGCAGCGCGAGGGTATCGAACTCGAAGGCAATCGTAAATTCGGCGAGCGCATCGATTTGTTCGGCAGCTATACGCATGCGCGCGCCGTGTTCCGCGAAGGCGTGTTCAGTGGCTTCGATGCGAACTTCAATCCCATCAGCGTTGACTTGAGCGGCAAGAACGTGCCCCTGGTGCCGCGCAGATCAGCTAAGCTCGGGCTCACTTGGCAGCTTGCCGAAAAGACGCGCTTGAGCGGCGCGCTCGCCTATGTCGGAAAACAGTATTTCGACAACGACCAGTCCAATACCTTTCCCGGGCAAATGGCTTCCTTCGTCACCGCCGATGCCAAGTTGAGCCACGCCTCCGGGTCCTGGACTTTCACTCTGGCCGGGAATAACCTGACCCGCAGAAAGTATTACACCTATGCCATACGCAATGCCGCGGGCACCTCGTTCAATGCCTACCCCATGGCAGGACGAAATTTCCTGCTTACGGCGGCATACCGTTTTTACTAGCTAAAGAGGCACGCTTGCGCCGAACGCTGCTCATCTGGCTTGCGCTCGCCGGCGCGGCGCTAGCGGCGTTTGCGTTTGCGCTCGCCGCCGGCAGCACCCGCCTCGCGCCGCTTGAGCTGCTGCAGGCGCTTGCTTCTCCCGGCGGCAGCGTCGCCGGCGAGATCGTCACGCAGTTGCGCCTGCCGCGGGCGCTCGCTGCCTTCGCTGTCGGCGGGCTGCTCGCGCTCTCAGGTGCGCTGATGCAGGTTCTGTTGCGCAATCCGCTCGCCGATCCCTATGTGCTGGGTCTATCGGGCGGCGCAGCGGTCGGTGCACTGAGCGCGATGCTTGTGGGCTTGAGCGCCTTCGCCGCAAATCTAGGCGCAATCTGCGGTGCGCTCGCCGCGAGTGCCCTGGTGTTCATCCTTGCGCGGCGCGATTTCGGCCGCCAACAGATGCTAGGCGCCTCGGATGCATCGCCGCGCTTGTTGCTCACCGGCGTGATCATGGCCGCCGGTTGGGGTGCCGTCATCACCTTGATACTCACGCTCGCGCCCGAGGCCAGGCTGCGCGGCATGTTGTTCTGGCTGATGGGTGATCTGAACGGCGCTGAATCCTGGGCGCCTGCGTTGCTTGTGCTGGCGGTTGCGCTGGCGCTGACCTATCCGGCTGCGCGCGATCTCAACGTGCTGCTGCGCGGTGAAGCGCTCGCGCATGCACTGGGCGTGCGCGTGGCGCCGCTGCGCAGCATGATCTATGTCGTGGCGTCGGTAGCGACGGCGCTTGCGGTCACCACCGCCGGCGCCATCGGCTTCGTCGGGCTGGTGGTGCCGCATGCGCTGCGCCTCGCACTAGGAAACGACCAGCGCATACTGTTGCCGGCGAGCGCGCTTGCGGGCGGAACGCTGCTGGTGTTCGCGGACACTGCGGCGCGCACTTTGCTGGCGCCGCAGCAATTGCCGGTGGGGGTGATCACCGCGCTCCTCGGAGTGCCCGCGTTCATGTTTTTGTTGCAGCGAAGTCCGGAGAAGGCATGAGCCGCGAAGCGCCGCTGCTCGAAGCGCAGAATCTGGTACTGGGCGTGAATGGGCGCACGCTGGTGCGCGATTTCAGTTTTCGCCTGTGCGCGGGCGAAGTGTGGTGCATGCTAGGTCCCAACGGAGTCGGCAAAAGCACCTTCTTGCATACTGCCGTTGGTCTGCGCGAACCGCAGGGCGGGACCTTGCGCTTGGCGGGAAAGCGGCTTGGCGACTGGCCGGCGGACGAAGCGGCGCGGCAGCGCGGCTTTCTGCCGCAGACTTTTCACGACGCCTTTAGCGCAAGCGTATTGGAAAGCGTGATGCTGGGTCGCCACCCTTATCTTTCGCGCTGGCAATGGGAAGGCGAGGATGAACGCGAGATCGCGTCAGCCGCGCTCGACGCGGTGGATCTCGCCGGGTTTGAACGGCGCGACGTGTTGACGCTCTCCGGCGGCGAGCGCCAGCGCGTCGCGCTCGCGGCGCTGCTTGCGCAGGATGCGCCGTTGCTGCTGCTCGATGAACCCGTGTCGCACCTCGACCTGCGTCACCAGATCATGGTGCTGGCGCATCTGGGCGAGCTGGCGCGCGCGCGCGGCAAAGGCGTGTTGTTCACGGTGCACGAGCTCAATCTGGCGGCGCGCTTTGGCACCCATGCGCTGCTGCTCACGCCGCAAGGGACGGTGCTTCAGGGGCCGATCAGCGAGGTGTTGAACGAGGCTGCGCTGTGGCGTGCTTTCGGCCATCGCGTGACGCGCATCAACGCGGCCGGGCGGACTTTGTTCGTGCCCGAGTGATATGAGCACAATCGGAGCCAAAGCGAATCTCGACCGCTGGCGTAAGTCGCTTCTGCAAATCATGCTTGCCGTCGCCCTGGCTCTGACGAGCGTGGAAGTCAGTGCCGAAATCACTCTCGCCGACGACAGCGGCCGCAGCGTGACGCTCAAACAACCGGCGCGACGCATCATCAGCCTGACGCCGCATTTAACCGAGCTGGTGTTTGCCGCCGGCGCGGGCTCTCACCTGGTGGGTACGGTCGAATTCAGCGACTATCCCGATGCGGCCAAAGCCATTGCGCGCATCGGCGACAGCGCGCTGCTCGATCTGGAGCGCATCATCGCGCTCAAGCCCGATCTGATCCTGGTATGGCAGCACGGCAACGCCCAGCGCCAACTCGACAAGCTGCTCAGCCTCGGCATTCCGGTGTTCTACAATCAGTCGGACCGCCTTTCCGACGTGGCGCGCTCGCTCGAAAAGCTCGGCCGCCTGGCCGGTACCGAGGCGATCGCGTCGGCGGCGGCCGGCGCATTCGTCGCGCGCGAGGCTGCACTGCGCAAGCGTCATGCTGCGCGGCCGCTGGTGCGGGTGTTCTACCAGATCTGGGAAAGGCCACTGATGACCGTCAATGACGATCACCTTATCAGCGACGTCATTCGGCTGTGCGGCGGGCAAAATGTGTTGGCCGGGCTGAAGCAGCGCGCGCCGGTGATTTCCATCGAGGCGGTGTTGGCGGCGGATCCCGAAGTAATCGCTGGCGCCACCGCCGAGCCAAATATGCGCGATGACCTCGACAACTGGAAGGTCTGGCCGCGCCTACTGGCGGTGAAGCGCGACAACTTGTTCGTTATCCACACCGACCTCGTGAGCCGCCCAACGCCACGCGTGCTCGACGGCGCGCAGCAGATGTGCGAGAACCTCGATAGGGCGCGCGCCAAACGTCCAAAATGAGGTGGTCCAAATGAACTACCGGCGCATCGCCTGCCTGTCGACGGAAGCGGTGGAGACGCTCTACCTGCTGGGTGCCGAAGATTGCATCGCCGGTATTTCCGGCTTCAGCACGCGCCCGCCGCGGGCGCGCAGGGAGAAGCCCAAGGTAAGCGGATTTTCGAGCGCGAGTATCGAGCGCATCATTGCGAATTGGGCGGTTCGCGCATGACCGCCATCCGCGGTGCGCTGATGGTGCAGGGCACGACCTCGGACGCGGGAAAAAGCACGCTGGTGGCCGGGCTGTGCCGCATACTCGCGCGCCGCGGCGCGCGCGTGGCGCCGTTCAAGCCGCAAAATATGGCGCTGAACAGCGCCGTGAGCGTCGATGGCGGCGAGATCGGCCGCGCGCAGGCGCTGCAGGCGCAGGCTGCCGGCGTCGCGCCGCACAGCGACATGAACCCCGTTCTGCTCAAGCCCAACTCCGACACCGGCGCGCAGATCGTCATCCACGGCAAGGCGTGCGTGGACATGGATGCGCGTGCTTATCACGACTACAAGCCGCGCGCGATGGCGGCGGTGCTCGAGTCCTGGCGGCGGCTGCGCGCGCAGTACGACTGCGTGCTGGTGGAGGGCGCGGGAAGCCCCGCGGAAGTCAACCTGCGCGCGCGCGACGTCGCCAACATGGGATTTGCCGAGGCGGTCGATTGTCCGGTGATCCTGGTGGCCGATATCGACCGCGGCGGCGTGTTCGCGCATTTCTTGGGCACGCTCGAATGTCTGTCAGTCTCCGAACGTGAACGCGTGCGCGGTTTCGTGATCAACCGCTTTCGCGGCGACATCGGTCTCTTGCAGTCCGGCTTGGAATGGCTCGAGCACAAGACCGGCAAGCCGGTATTCGGCGTCATGCCTTATCTGCACGGACTGCATCTGGATGCCGAGGATGCGATCAAGACTGAGCAAGGCGAGAAAGCGGCAGGTGATTGCTTGCGCGTGATCGTGCCGGCGCTGCCGCGCATCAGCAACCACACCGACCTGGACGCGCTGCGCGCGCATCCTCAGGTTGATCTTCAATTCATCGGCCCGGGCGTGCGCGTTCCGCGCGCCGACCTGATCGTATTGCCGGGCAGCAAGAGCGTACAGGCCGATCTCGCCTGGCTCGAGCGCGAAGGCTGGGCCGTGGAAATCCGGCGGCACCTGCGCTACGGCGGCAAGCTCGTCGGCATCTGCGGCGGCATGCAGATGCTCGGCACGCGGCTCGACGATCCGCAGGGCCTGGAGGGCGACGCCGGCAGCCGGCCGGGACTGGGCTTGCTCGATTTCCAGACCGCGCTCGCTCCGTATAAGCGTTTGCAGCAGGTGAGCGGGCGGCTCATAGCCTCGGGCGCGCGCGTTGCCGGCTACGAGATCCACCTGGGCGTCTCGAGCGGGCCGGCGCTCGCGCGCGCCGCGATTGAGCTCGAGGACGGCCATCGCGACGGCGCGCTGTCCGCGGACGGACAGATCCTCGCCACTTATATGCACGGCCTGTTCGATGCGCCCGAAGCCTGCGCCGCGCTGCTCGCCTGGGCCGGTTTGGAGCGTCCGCTGGCGCTGGATTACAGCGCATTGCGTGAGGCGAGCATCGATCGCCTGGCCGACGCGATGACCGAGCATTTGGACCTCGAGCGCCTGTTCGCAGAGCTGCGCTAGGGTTCTCCGCCCAGGGGTTCTCTGCTATCGTGCGTGCATGCTGAAAGACGAAGTCGATCTGCACGGCGTGCGCCGCGTGCTGGTGACGAAGCTGCGCCATCACGGCGACGTGCTGCTCGCCTCGCCGGTGTTCTCCGTGCTCAAAGCACACGCGCCGCATCTGGAGATCGACGCACTGGTGTATGCCGATACGGCGGCCATGCTGGAGGGTAATCCGGCAGTGTCGCGGCTGTTCGGCGTCGACCGCAGCTGGAGGGGCCTGGGTTTGTTCGCTCAGGCGCGCGCGGAGTGGGGCCTGCTGCAGCAATTGCGCCATCGCGAATACGGACTGCTGATTCATCTATCCGAGCATCCGCGCGGCGCCTGGCTCGCGCGAGCGCTTCGTCCGCGCTACTGCGTTGCCGCCGATTACCCGCGTGCGCGCACGTGGTGGAAGGCGAGTTTCAGCCACCTGTACCCGCTGCCCAAGAACGGCAGACGCCACGTGGTGGAGCTAAACCTCGACGCTCTGCGCCGCATCGGCCTGCAACCGGGCGAAAACGAGCGCGGCCTCGCCTTCGTCGCCGGCGACGCGGCGGAACGCGAAGTGCTGGGCCTGCTCACCGGGCTGGGGCTTGCGCCGCGCGGCTACATTCAGGTGCATCCGGCTTCGCGCTGGCAATTCAAGTGCTGGCCGGCCGAGAAGACCGCGGAACTGATCGACAAGCTGCAGGGTCTGGGCGAGCGCGTGGTCGTTACTGCGTCCCCGGCTGCCGACGAGCTCGATCTCGTGGCGCGCATCCGCGCGCTCGCAAAGACGCCGTTTGCCGACCTATCGGGCAAACTCACGCTGAAGCAACTGGGGGCGCTGACGCGCAACGCGCGGCTGTTCGTCGGCGTGGATTCCGCGCCCATGCATATTGCCAGTGCCGTGCAGACCCCGGTGGTCGCACTGTTCGGGCCCAGCGGCGAGTTCAACTGGGGCCCGTGGCGGGTGCCGCATCGCGTGGTCGCTTCAAGTAATTATCCTTGTCGGCCGTGCGGCAACGACGGCTGCGGCGGTGGCAAGGTGAGCGAATGCCTGACTAGCATCGCTGTGTCCGAAGTGCTGCAGGCGGTGCAGGCCCTGCGGCCGCGGTGATGCGCGCGCTCCCGTGTGCGCGCATGCCGAGGCAACGGCGATGAGGATCGCCTTGGTGCGCCAGCGCTACAACCCCTATGGCGGCGCCGAACGCTTCGTCGAGCGCGCCATGGCCGCGCTTGCCGCGCAGGGCGTGGAACTGACGCTGTACGCACGCGACTGGTCGCGCGCGGCGTCCCCGGGCGCGAACGGCACGATGCAGGATCGGCGCGTGATACGCTGCGACCCCTTTTATGTCGGCCGGATCTGGCGTGACTGGGGCTTTGCGCGCTCGGTCTGCACCGCCCTGAAATCGGAACGTTTCGATCTGGTGCAGTCCCATGAACGTATCGCCTGCTGCGACGTCTATCGCGCAGGCGATGGCGTGCATCGCCAATGGCTCCTCAATCGCAAGCGCGCAGCGGGGCTCATGCAGCGCATGGGTCTCGCGCTCAATCCCTACCATTGGTACACGCTCGCGGCGGAGAAGCGCCTGTTTGCCAGTGCGCGCCTGCGCGCGGTGATCTGCAATTCGAACATGGTGAAAGAGGAACTGCGCCGGCATTTCGGGCTGCCCGAATCCAAACTCCATGTCATCTACAGCGGCGTCGATCTGGCGGCGTTTCATCCTGGTCTGCGCCTAACCTGGCGCGAACGCCGGCGCAAAGAACTGGGCATCGCGGACGCGGCGATGGTGTTCTTGTTCGTCGGGTCCGGTTTCATGCGCAAAGGCCTGCCGCAGCTATTGCGCGCCGTAAGCGGCGTGCGCGATGCGCATCTGGTGGTGGTAGGCGCGGACAAGGAACTGCGGCGTACGCGGGCCGCGGTGGGGCAATCCAGTATTTCAGGCAGGGTGCATTTCACCGGTGCCGAGGAAGATGTCAAACCTTGGTACGGCATGGCAGATTGTTTCGTGCTGCCTACCCTTTACGACCCCTTTCCGAATGCCGCGCTGGAGGCGATGGCATGCGCTCTGCCGCTCGTCACCAGCCTGCAGTGCGGAGCGGCCGAACTGATCGAAAGCGGGGTCGAGGGCTACGTTTGCCGCGATCCGCAGGACGTAGTCGAACTGGCGCGCTGCTTGAAGCTGGCGGCCGCACCCGGGCAGGCCGCGCGCATGGGCGCGGCCGCCCGGCGCAAAGTCGAAGCGTTCGGCCTGGAGACCATGGCATTGCGTCTGACGCGGCTCTATGCGGATCTGCTGCAATCGAAATGAGTGCGCCGCGCGCGGCGCTTGAGTTCGCTTTCGGGCGCCTGAGCCAGGGTGGAATGGCCTCTTCGAAGTCCGCGCTTATGGCTCTGATATAATTATATTTTTTAGCCTAATGCCGTCCGGACAATGACCGTTTCCGAAACCAAATCCCGGGTCCTTTACTTGCGCCTGCTGCGCTACGTCACGCCGTACTGGCGTATGTTCGCGCTGTCGATCCTGACCATGGTATTGGTGGCGGCCACCGAACCGCTGTTTCCGGCGCTGATGAAGCCGCTCCTCGACGGCAGCTTCGTCGACAAGGATCCCACCACCATTCGTTTGCTGCCGCTCGCACTGATCGGCTTGTTCCTGCTGCGCGGCGTATTCGGCTTTGCCAGCGATTACGCGCTCAACTGGGTATCCAACCGGGTGGTGCTCGACCTGCGCGGCGAGATGTTCGCGCGGCTGGTCAATCTGCCCACGCGCTTTTACGACGACGCGTCCTCGGGCGCGCTGATCTCCAAGCTCGCCTACGACGTGACCGGCGTTACCGCGGCGGCAACCACGGTGCTGACGGTGGCCGTGCGCGACACGCTGACCATTGTCGGCCTGCTGGCGTGGATGTTCTACCTCGACTGGAAGCTCTCGCTCATCACCTTGCTGATCGGCCCGGCCATCGCGTTGGTGATCCGCGCCTTCAGCGGCCGGCTGCGCCAGGTGAGCCGTAACGCGCAGAATGCCATGGGCGACATTACGCATGTGCTCGACGAGGCGATCGAATGCCACAAGGTGGTGAAGGTGTTCGGTGGCCAGGAATACGAGCAGCGCCACTTCGGCGCCGCGATCAAGCGCATGCGCGACTTTGCCATGCGCCAGACTATCGCCGCGGGGGCATCGGTGCCGCTGGTGCAGGTTCTTGCGGCGATCGCGGTCGCCGTGATCGTCTATTTTTCGACACGGCAAGGCGGCACCGATGGGGTCACCGTAGGCAGTTTTGTATCGTTCATGACCGCCACCCTGATGCTGCTCACGCCGCTCAAGCACCTGACCGGCATGAATGCGTCGCTGCAGCGCGGCCTGGCGGCCGCTGAAAGCGTATTCGGCGTCATCGACGAGCCACCCGAGGAAGATAGCGGCACGCAGACCATAGGCCGGGCGCAAGGCCGGATCGATTTCGAGCATTTGAGCTTTGCCTATCCCAACTCCACGCGGCCGGCGCTCTCGGACGTCAATCTCAGCATTGCGCCGGGGGAAACGGTCGCCCTGGTCGGGGGGTCGGGCGGAGGCAAGACGACGCTTGCCAACCTGATTCCGCGGTTTTATCAGCCCAGTGCCGGACGCATCCGGCTCGATGGCATCGATACCCAGACGCTGACTTTGGCCAGTTTGCGTTCCAATCTCGCCCTGGTAAGCCAGGATGTGGTGCTGTTCAACGATACGGTTGCTGCCAATATCGCCTATGGTCCTTTGTCGGGCGCAGGCGAGGCTGCAATCGCCGCTGCCGCCGAGGCCGCACATGCGATGGAGTTCATTCGCGAAATGCCGCAGGGGATGAACACGCTGATCGGCGAGAACGGCGTGCGCCTCTCGGGCGGGCAGCGCCAGCGCCTGGCGATCGCGCGCGCTCTTTTGAAGAACGCACCGGTACTGATACTGGACGAGGCCACCTCGGCGCTGGATACCGAATCGGAGCGCGTGGTGCAAGCGGCGCTCGAGACCCTGATGCAAGGCCGCACCACCCTGATCATCGCGCATCGCCTCTCGACTATCGAAAAAGCGGACCGCATCGTGGTACTGCAAAGAGGCGTGATCGCGGAACTCGGCGCGCATGCCGAGTTGCTGGCGCGCAATGGGCTGTACGCCTATTTGTACAAGATCCAGTTCGCTGTCGACGAGTCGCCCGATGAGCAGGAGGACCGAGCGCGCGCCCACGGCAAGTCCCCTGCGCCGGTCTGAGCTTGCTAGCCGGCAATGCCCGTGGCGCTGCTAGATATCGTGCACAGCGAGTCTTCGTGCGGTTGGGGCGGACAGGAGATCCGTGTGCTGGAGGAGGCCGCGGGCATGCTGGAGCGCGGTCACCGCGTAACCCTGTTGTGTCCAGGCGTGGCGCGCATTCATGCGGAGGCCGTCAAGCGCGGCGTGCCCGCGGTGGCAATGCCAATCGCGCGCAAAAGCCTCGCCGGCCTGCGCGCGATGCGCGCGTGGCTCGCGCGCAATCGCTACGACGTGTTGAACAGCCACAGTTCCACCGACAGCTGGCTCGCGGCGCTGGCACTACTCGGCAAAGAACCGCGCCCGGCGCTGGTGCGCACGCGCCACATCTCGGCGGCCATCCCCGAGAACATCGCCACGCGCTGGCTGTACCAGTCGGCGACGCGACGCATCGTCACCACCGGCGAGCGCCTGCGCGCGCAACTGATACGCGACAATCGCTTTCGCCCGGAATCGATCGTTTCGGTGCCAACCGGGATCGATCTCGCGCGCTTTCAGCCGGCGGACAAGGCGCAGGCGAAAGCGCGCCTCGGTATCGATTCCCGGCAAGCCTGCATAGGCATCGTCGCCACCTTGCGCAGCTGGAAAGGGCACCGCTATCTGGTCGAGGCTTTCGCTGGGCTGACCGAGAAGGATCTGCGCCTGCTGATCGTCGGTGATGGGCCGGGGCGGGACAATCTGCGCGAACAAGTGGCGCGACTCGGCCTCGGCGAGCGCGTGCTCATGCCGGGCAACCAGGCCGATGTGACGCCCTGGCTGCAGGCGCTCGATGTATTCGCGCTGCCCTCCTACGCCAACGAAGGCGTGCCGCAGGCGTTGATGCAGGCGATGGCAGTCGGCGTACCGGTGATTTCCACGCCGGTCGGCAGCATAGACGAACTAGTGCGGCACGAGGAAACAGGACTGATGGTGCCGCCGCGGGACGCGCTCGCGCTCGCCGCGGCCATCGCGCGCCTGCTGCGCGAGCGCGCTTTTGCGGCGCGGCTGGCCGAGGCCGCACGCGCGCGGGTGCATAGCCGCTATTCGCGCGAGCGCATGCTCGATAGCATGGAAGCGCTGTTTGCGAGCGTGGTCGCATGATCCAGCCAGATGCAAACGTGCTGGTAATCATCGTGGCGCGCATCGGCGACACGCTGCTCGCAACCCCGGCATTGCGCGCGCTAAAAGGCGCGATACCGCGCGGGCAGCTGACTGTGCTTGCCCACCCCAAGCGCGTGGAAGTGCTCGAGCACCTCCCCTTCATCGACGTGCTCGAGGGCATCACCAAGATCTCGGTGCAGGTCAAAGGGTGGATCGGGAAGAAACCCCACGATTTTGCGCTGGTCTATGGCCGCGACGAGGCGCTGGTGCGCTATGCGTTGCGTGCGAGCGATCGCGTTATCGCCTTTCGCCAAAGAGATCCTGTGCTCAACGCGCGCCTGGCGCATCTGGTCGAGGAGCCGTCCGTGCCGCAGCACGCGGTGCTGCACCGGTTGTCGCTCTTGACGCCGCTCGGACTGACCGCGAGCGACCTGCGGCTCGCGTACTGCGTGACTGCGGAAGAATGCGCCTGGGCGCGCCGCTGGCTCGCCGCCCAGGTGCCAGCGGGCCGGCCTCTCGTCGGTCTGCAGATCGCGAGCTTTCCGACCAAGGCGCATCGCGACTGGCCCGTGGCGAGTTTCCAGGAGTTGATCGGCCGCATCGCCGGCGCGCACGCGCACGCGCGCTTTCTGCTTCTGGGCGATGCCGCTGCGGCAAAGAAAGCCGCGGCCTTGCTTTGCGCCTACCCGCAGCAGGTGGCGCTTGCGGCGGGCCGGGTCAGGCTGCGCCAGAGTGCGGCGCTGATGAGCGAACTCGATCTGTATGTCGGCGTCGATACCGGTCCGACGCATATCGCCGGCGCATTGGCCCTACCCATGGTGGCGCTCTATCACTCGGCCTATCCGGGGCGCAACCTCGTGCCGCTGCAACACCCGGCCTGCATTATGATCGAGCATCCGCTCACCGGCGCGAGCGCTTCGATCACGGCGGCGATGGGCGACATTCCTGTCGAAAAGGTGAGCGCCGCCGCGCTCGGGTTGTTGCGCCAAGGGCGCCGAGGCGAGATTTGAAGATCTGCTTTTACAATGTTACCGCGAGCTTCATTCAGGGCGGCCTGGAAACCTATTGCTGGGAAGCGGGAAGGGCGCTCGCGCGCCGCGGGCATCGCGTGAGCATCGTCGCCGGCGCAGGCGGGGAGCCGCGCCATCAGGAGGTGGAACTCCTGCGCTTTGCCTTCCGGCGCGAACAGGACTGGCCGAATTTCGGCACGCGCTTTCGCCGCCTGATGGAACGCCTATCGTTCGCGCGCCATTCGTTCACGCACCTGGTCGGCGCGGGCTACGACGCAGTGGTGGTGAACAAGCCCTTCGATTTTCCCATCCTGTGGCAGGCGCGGCGCAAGGGGCTCGCTGCGCAGACGGTGTTTCGCTCGGGCGGCACCGAGTTCTATGCCTGCGACCGCTATTTTGCCGGCAGCATCGATCACTGGCTCTCGACCAGCCGCTATAACGCCGCTCAGGTCGAGTCGCGCTACGGGCGCAAGGTCGAAGTGGTGCATAACGGCGTGGACGTGGATCGGTTCAAGCCGCTTCCTCGCGCGCTGCCGCTGCGCACACGCTTAGGCTTGCCGCTCGAAGCGCGCGTGCTCGTCAGCGTCGGGCGCCTGGTGGGCTGGAAAGGGTTGCGCGTGATCGTCGCGGCATTGGCGCAATTGCCGCAGGACGTGCATTACCTCGTCGTCGGCGACGGTCCGGACGCAGAGCGCCTGCGCGAACAGGCGTTCGGGCTCGGCGTGGCCGCGCGCGTACATTTTTGCGGACGCGTGGTGCATGACGAATTGCCGCAGGTGCTAGCGCAGGCAGACCTGCTGGTGCAGCCTTCGCTGGGTGAAGAATCCTTCGGCATCACGCTGGTCGAGGCGATGGCCTGTGCGCTGCCGGTCCTCGCTTCGTGCCAAGGCGGCATGACAGAAATCGTACTGCCTGGCGTGACGGGCGAACTGCTGCCGGCAGGCGAAATAGGCGCCTGGCGCGAAGCGATCGCGCAGCTGCTGCTTGAGCCCGAGCGGCTACGCGCGCTCGGGTCTGCGGGTCGTGCTCGGGTCGTCGCCGAATTTACCTGGGCCGCCAATGCGGCGCGGCTAGAGCGCCTGTTGCTGGGGGGGATCAAGCGATGTGCGGTATCCTAGGCTTTGCCACGCGTCCCGGCGGCACAATCCCGGATCTTGGCCGGGCGCTCGAGCGTCAGCGCCACCGTGGCCCGGACGACAGCGGTCTGTGGCGCGACGACGCGGTAGCGCTTGGGTTCAACCGGCTTTCCATCATCGATCTGTCCGAATTCGGGCATCAGCCGATGCAAAGCCCGGACGGGCGCTATGTGATCGTGTTCAACGGCGAAATCTACAATTTCCCCGAACTGCGTGCCGCACTGGAAGCGCAAGGCGAGAGCTTCTCCGGGCATTCGGATACCGAGGTTCTGTTGCGCGTATTCATGCGCGAGGGCTTCGCGCGCTGCCTAACCCGGCTGCGGGGCATGTTCGCCTTCGCCGTGTGGGACCGGCAGTCGGGGAGCCTCTCGCTTGCGCGCGACCGCCTGGGAGTGAAGCCTCTGGTGTATGCCGAAACCGATGCGGGCGTCGCTTTCGCTTCGGAAATCGCCACGCTGTTCCGGGTCAATCAGGATCTGTCGCGCGCGCCCGACCATGCGGCAATAGACCACTACCTCACCTTCCAGTACATTCCCGCGCCGCTGTCTGGCTTTCGCGCGGTGCGTAAACTCCCGCCCGCGCATGCCATGATCGTGCGCGCGGGCAAGGTGGAGCGGGTGTGGCGCTACTGGGACATCGACTTTTCCGCGCGCTCGAGTCTTTCGTTTGCCGACGCGTGCGCGGCACTGCGAGAGAAATTCCTCGAGGCCACGCGCATCCGTCTGGTCAGCGACGTGCCGCTGGGGGCGTTTCTATCGGGCGGCGTCGATTCGAGCATTACCGTGGCGGCGATGGCGCGGCTGGCGGCGGAGCCGGTCAAGACCTACGCCATCGGCTTCGAGGACGAGCGTTTCAACGAGCTCCCCTATGCGCGCGAAGTCGCGCGCCACTTGGGCACGGACCATCACGAAATGACGGTCCAGCCCGCGGCGGTCGATCTTCTGCCGCAACTCGTCGAGCACCTGGGCGAGCCGATGGCCGACAACTCGGTGATGCCGACCTATTATGTGTCCGCGTTCGCGCGCAAAAGCGTCACCGTGGCGCTGACCGGGGACGGCGGGGACGAAGTGTTCGCAGGTTACCGCAGGTTCTACCACATGCGCCGTGCCGAGGCGTTAGGCAAATGGGGCCTGACGCCGCTTTGGCGCGGTTCGCGCCGGCTCACGCTCGCACTGGAGAATCTGACGCACCCAGGCAGGGCGCGCCGACGTTTTCCGGCGAGCCGCGCCGACGAAATGCTCGATCTGGCCGGCGCCGGGCGCTATAAGCATCTGCTCGCCTTCTACACGGACAGCGAAAAGCGCAGCCTTGAGACGCCCGAATTCGCGCGCGCCGCCGGCGGCGCAGGAACGAGCGACTACCTCGAGCGCGCGCTCGCGCGCGCGGCCGCCGCGGACCCCCTCAACCGCTGGCTGTACGTGGACCAGTCCACTTATCTGCCCGAAGACATCCTGTTCAAGGTGGATGTCGCGAGTATGGCGAATTCGCTCGAATGCCGCTCGCCTTTTCTCGACCACCAGCTGATCGAGTTCGCATGCTCCCTGCCGGGCGCGTATAAGCTTACGCGCGCGGGCCGCCACAAACACATCCTCAAGGAGGCGTTCAAGGAATGGTTGCCGCCCGGATTCATGCAGCGGCAGAAGAAGGGTTTTTCGGTGCCGCTCGCGCAATGGATCAGGAATGATTTCGGTCCGATACTGCGCGAGCGTTTGGTCGCGCAGAAAACCCTTGCACCCTGGTTCCGCCAGGACGTGGTGGAACGCATGGTCGATGAGCATATCAGCGGCCGCGGCGCGCATAGCAACCGGCTGTGGTCGCTGCTGGTGCTCTCGCAATGGGTGACAAGCTTCGAGGTCCCGTTGTGAAAATAGGGATCATCGCGCCCGGAATCTGGGGCACGGCCTTTCTCGACACGGCCACGATGCTGGCACGCCTGGGTCACGCGGTCAGCGTCTACACCGACGGCGCGCGTGCGCCCAGCGCGTCGCGTTTCCTGCGCCTGCGCGAGGACGGCGTCGACTTCTATGTCATCCACAACACCCGGCGCAATCCCTGGGTCCTGGCTTTCGACAAGTTGGCGAAGCCCTTGCTCGGGCGGCGCTTTTTCACTACCCTGGTCGCGCTGTACCGCTATTTTCGGCAGACGGCGGACTGCGACATTTATCTCATCGAAAGCGACTGGATGGGGTTGTTCGTCGGGCTCATCCGGCGCGTACGGCGCTTTCGCTGGGTGGTGGGCGTGCACGATACCGATCATCTGCGCATAGCATTGGATTTTCCGGGGCGTCCGCACGAACCCTGGATGCAGCGCGCGAAGCTTTGGGTGCTCAATGCCTGCGACGGCGTGCGCGCCAACTCCTGCGTCACGCGCGATGCGCTCATCGAGGGCGGGGTGCGTGCGGACAGGATCGCGGTGATTCCGTTGCATATCTCCGACTGGCGCCTGTCGCGCGAGAACCTCGGCGCGTATAGGCCGGAGGCGCGCCGCAGCATTTTCGAACGCTACGCTTACCCGGCCGATACGAGGCTCTTGATCGTCATGTGCCGGCTGGCGTCGGTGAAAGGGCTGGAACTGGCAGTCGAGGCGCTGCCGCAAGTGTTGCAGTGCTATCCCAGCGCGCGTCTGCTCATCTGCGGTCCGGATCGCATCATTCCCGGGATGGGCAGCTACCGCCAGATGCTCGAGGCCGCGGCCGAGCGCGCCGGCATTGCCGATAAACTGCATTTCCCCGGAAACATTGAAATCCCGGAACTGCGCCTGCACCTTGCGGCTGCAGATCTGCATCTCGCGCCTTCGCACATCGATACTTTCAGCTACAGCGTGGTCGAGGCTACGCTCGCCGGTACACGCTCGGTGGTGTCGGACAAGGTGGGCGTGGCGCCCTGGATGCTCGAGGCCGGGGCCGGCCGCGTGGTGTCAGGGCGCGATCCTGCACGCTGGGCCGAGGCGATCTGCGCCGAACTCGGGCGGGTTCCGGTCGCTAGCGAGATTGCCGCCTTCGTGCGCAAGCTCGAAGAGCAACTGGACTGCGAAAAGATCTCGCGCGAACTCGCCGCCTTTTTCGCGAGTCTGATCGAGACCGGTGCCAAGCGGGCCTGAGGCATGGCTACCGTCTACCAGGTCAACATGCAGACCGAGTTCGGCGGTGGCGAGGTGTATACGCGTTTTTTCAGCCGTGCCCTGATCGAGCTTGGGCATCGCGTGACGCTCCTCGCCCATCCCAACGCCGGGTTCTGGGAGGCATTATTGCCGCGCGGCGTCGATCTCGCGCGCTGCGCCGACATTGCCGCGATCCTCGGTGCCCTGCCGCGCGAAAAATCGCTGGTGGTGACGCAGACCCCGCTCGATGCGGCTGCGGCAAAAGAAATTGCGGCGCGGCATGTGTTGTGCGGCTTCGCCCATATGCCGCTATACGAGCGCGATCCCCCGGGGTTCGAGCACTATTACCTGCTCTTCGCAGTGTCGCAACATGTGCTGGACAGCATGCGCGCTCGGGGCTACGCCAACGTCCATGCACAGCCGATGTATGGCGTCGCCGACCTCGAACGCGCGGCGCCCGCGGGCGACATCATTGCGCGTTCGCCATACGCATGGGATCGGCGCAAGCTGCGCGACCGCGTGCTCGGACTGATCGAGCCCGTGTGGCGCGCGCGTGCGAACGCAGTCGCATTCAGCCGCAAGCCGGGACTGACGCTGGGCATCGTTTCGCGCCTGACGCCGATCAAGCAGTTTCCGCTCATGTTCGGCATCCTTGCGCCGCTGATCGCGAAACATGCGCGGGTGAACCTCGAGATCTTCGGCAGCGGCGGCTACGCGTCGGTGCGCGATCTGCGCGCGAGCCTTGCGCTCATCCTGGCGCAGACGCGCTTTTGGGGCCAGCAGCAGAACGTGGCCGCGATCTATCCGAAACTCGATTTCGTGCTTTCGGGGCTGCCCGAGAAAGAGGCGCTCGGCCTCAATCTGATCGAGGCGCAATACTGCGGCACGCCGGTGCTGGCAGTGCGAGCGCCGCCGTTCACCGAAACGGTGATCGATGACGAGACCGGTTTTTTGTTTGCGGATCCGCGCAGCGACGGCGGCGCCGATTTCGAGCGCTTGCTTTCGCGCCTATTGGCAAGCGCGCATTTTCCCAGGCCGGGGCCCGCGGCAGGGCGGCTGCCCGAGTTCTGCTATGCACGCTTTCGCGAGCGCGTCGCGCAGGCGCTGCAGGCGGTGGGCCACGCGCAATGACGCTGCTCTATCTGCACCCAAAGGCCTGGAGCGGCGAATATGCCATCCTGAAGAAATTCCGCGAACTCGGCCACGAGATCTGCGTGCTGGAGGAGGCGCGTGAAGAAGGTGCTCCGGCGCGCCGCGTCTGCGCTGATTTTCTTGAACCCGGAGACGGCATTGCTACGTTATGGTACAACCCGCATCGGGGCTGGGAAAAATTGCTGACCTGGCCCGCGGATCAAGTTTTCAAGCGCGCGTTCGACGGCCGCAATCTCGCGCATCGCATGTGGGTGATACACGAGGCAGTGCGGCGTTTCCGGCCGGATGCGATCGTTTGCACCGACGGCTTCACCTATGCCATTCCAGCGGCGTTTCTCAAGCGCCTGCATATGCTCCGCGCGCCCTTGCTCGCGACCTACATAGGCGGCGACATCCTCGATTGCCCCGAAGCCTTGGTGGGAAAGCGCCGCACCCCCATGGTGAACTGGCTCATACGCAACTCGATCGCCGGCATCGATACGCTGCGCCCCGTGTGCCGCTCGCTCGCCGACATCCTGGAAAAGGAGGGCGCGGAGGCAAAGCGCATCCACATCGTTCCGGCTCAGCTTCCCGCGCCGCTCGCGCAACTGGAAGAGATTCGCCTGCGCCGCGCTGCGATCGGCGCCGAGCTGCGCCGCCGCTACGGCATCGCGCAGGCCTGCCCGCTGGTCGTCACGCTGAGCGGCAACCAAAAGGGCAAGGGGCTGCACCACTTGGCGCAGGCCTGGCGCACGGTCATCGAAGCGGTTCCGGACGCGCGCTGGCTGCTTTGCGGACCGCAGAACCCCTGGCTCGCGCAGGCGGTATGGCCCGAGCTCGAGCACCAGGGCCTAGCGCACACGGTGCACTTCGCTGGTGCCTTGTCGGGATTGGCGGTGTACGAGCACCTCGCCGCAGGCGACGTGCACGTGAACCCGACATTGTGCGAAGGCCTCAACATGGTTACGGTGGAGGCGGCCGCGGTGGGCACCCCGACCATCACCAGCGACGGGGCGGGCATCGCCGACTGGGTGCGATGCCTGCAAGCCGGCTGCGTCGTTCCCGTAGGCGATGTTGCCGCGCTCGCGCGGGCGGTGATCGGCGCGCTGCAAACGCCGGAACTGCGCTTGACATGGCAGGAGCGAACCCGCAGTATGGCACCCGATTTTTCCCTCGACCGCATCGCGGCGCAATTGCTGGCGCTGCTACCATCGCCACATTAGGCGCCCTCGGAGAGCAGTTTTGTCGCTGATACTCGGCTTGCACACCGGTCACGAGGCATCCGCCGTTCTATTCGACGGCGTACGCCTGCTGGCCGCAATTTCGGATGAACGCCTGACGCGCGTCAAGAACGACGGCGGTCGCCTATCGGATCTCGCCATCGATGCGGTGCTCGGCATGGCCGCGCACAAACGCACCGACGTCGAGCGCCTGGCGCTGCTCTGGAGTTTCTTTCCAGAGGAATACTTCGTGCGCGAGAGCTGGTACAAGGAACTCGAGCGCCGCCTTTCGCGTTGGCGCCACAAGCGCGCCGAGCGGCCGCAGATGCTGTTGTCCAATTTTGTCGAGCGGCTGCGCCGCCGCGGCAAGAGCTTCGAATCGCATTTCCTGCGGGAGGAATTCCTGCGCCGCGAGGGGTTCGCGCATGCGAGCGCGGACTTCTTTGGCCATCATGACGCGCACGCGCTCGCCGCAGCGGTGTATTCGGGTTTTGGCGAATGCGCCGTGGTCACCATGGACGGCAGCGGCGACGTCGACGAGAACCACACCTCCGGCATTTATCGCAGCGGGCGCTACGAGCGCAAGCACATATCGAGCGACTACGGGTCTTCCGCCGGATTGTTCTATTCGCATGTTACGCAGCTGCTGGGATTCCGTCCGTTGCGCCACGAGGGCAAGGTCGTGGGCCTCGCGGCGATGGGAGATCCCGCTCCGCTTTATCCGGCTTTCAGCGCGGCGTTGAAGCTTTCCGCCGACGGACTGAGCCTGAGCTCGGATTTCGCCGGCCAGGATCAGGCGGAGGCGAAGCGCTACGCTTACCTGCGCGACGCGCTCGAGGGCCATAGCCGCGAGAACGTAGCGGCGGCAGCGCAAAAACGGCTGGAAGACGTCGCGACCGCACTGGTGCGCAATTTTCTCGCGGAGAGCGGGGAGAAGCGCGTGGCGTTGAATGGTGGCGTGTTCGCCAACGTGAAGCTGAACCAGCGCATCGCCGCGCTCGCCGAAGTCGAGAGCATATTCGTGTTCCCGGCGATGAGCGATACCGGCAACTCGATCGGCGCGGTGTTGCTCGAATACGCGGCGCGCTCGCCGGAGCTTCTTCGCGGCTGGCCTGCGCTCGAGCACGTGTACTGGGGCCCGCAGTACAGTTTTGATGAGATCGCAGCCGAGCTCGCGAAGGCAGGGCTGCCGCAGAATCTGTTGGCAGAGCCGGACCTGATCGACACGGCGGCGCGCGCGATCCACGCGGGCAAGGTTGTCGGCTGGTTTCAAGGCCGCATGGAATTCGGTCCCAGGGCGCTCGGCAACAGGTCCATGCTCGCGCGGCCGACGGACGCGTCGATCAATGATTGGCTGAACCAGAGACTGGACCGCTCCGAGTTCATGCCGTTCGCGCCGAGCGTGCTGGCCGAGCACGCCGACGCCTTGTTCGAGGGTGTCGAAAAAGCGCGTCACACCGCGGAATTCATGACCATTACCTTCGACGTGCGCAGCGAATGGCGCGAACGCATTCCGGCGGTCGTCCATGTGGACGGGACGGCGCGGCCACAATTGGTGCGTGCTGCGACCAATCCGCTCTATCACAAGTTGATCAGCGCGTACCACACGCTTTCCGGTATTCCGCTCGTGCTCAACACCAGCTTCAATGTGCACGAAGAACCCATCGTGTGCGCGCCGGCCGAAGCGGTGCAGGCATTCGTGCAAGAACGCGTGGACGCGCTCGCCATCGGCAATTTCTGGCTGAGCCATTTCTGATCATCGAGGCGCATATGCGGGTCAGCATCATCATCTTGAACTGGAACGGCCTCAAGGTATTGGCGCCCTGTCTACGCGCGCTCGCCGACAATACGACGCTCGACGGCGACTACGAAATCATCGTATTGGACAACGGCTCCGAGGAGCAGGGCGTCGAGGATGTGGTGAGGCCGCATCCCAAGGTCAGATTGATCAAGCAGGCGCAGAACCTCGGCTTCGCCAAGGGCAATAACCTGGCGGCACGCGAGGCGCGCGGGCAATTCCTGGTCTTCCTGAATAACGACACGCTGCCGCAGCAAGGCTGGCTGCAGCCCCTGCTCGATACGTTCAAACATTATCCGAGCTGCGGTCTCGCGGGAGCGCGCATCGTCAATGCCGACGGCAGCGTATTGCATGTGGGCGCCTATTTCGTTCCCGCGGTACGCGAGTACGTGTGGGCGTACCGCGGTTTTCCGGGCGAGATAGATGAGCTGCAGTCGCCGCGCGAGTGCGAGGTGTACATCGCCTGCGCCATCATGATCGAGCGGCAGAGCTTCGAGCGCATCGGCGGTTTCGACGAATTCTACTTTCAAGGCTACGAGGATTTCGACCTCTGTCTGAAGCTGCGGGAACTGGGCCTTACGGTCAGGTACTGCCCGCAGAGCATGGTGGTGCACTTCGAAAACAGCTCGATGAGAAAGCTCGACTCGGGCACGCGCAAGTCTTCGCGCCTCGCAAACGCCGCTTATTTCAAGAACAAGTGGCAGCGCAAGTTCTATCGCTTCCGTCTAGCCGAGCAACCCGGGGCGCTCGGCGCGTTCGGCGATTTTTCCTATTACAACAATCGGCGCGAGAATTTCTTTCGCTTTCTTCCCGATCGATTGGGCCGAGTCCTGGAGGCGGGCTGCGGCGCCGGGGTGCTCGGCAAACGGCTCAAGGACGAGGGCAGGGCCGATTACGTGTGCGGCATCGAACTGAGCCGCCACGCTGCCGCGCTGGCCGCCAAACGCATCGATAAGGTGATCGTCGGCGACCTCGACACGCTGCCGTTGCACGAACTGCGCGGGCCATTCGATACGCTGATTTTCGCCGACGTGCTGGAGCACTTGAACAACCCATGGGACGTGTTGCACAATCTGCGCGCGGGGCTGCGCGACGGCGGCTGCGTCGTCGCGAGCATTCCCAATATTCGCTACTACAAGGTCATCCGGCAAATCGTGCGCGATGAGTGGCGTTATGACTCAGACGGGATTCTGGACCGGACCCACTTGCGCTTTTTTTCCCTCTCGAGCATTGTCGACCTGTTCACGCTCGCGGGTTTCGAGATCGTGGAAATCGGCCGCGAAGCGAAGAGCACGCGCTGGTCGCGCTTGCTGGCGAAACTCGATAAACGCGTCGAGGACTTCGTGACCATTCAGTATTACGTGAGGGCGCGCAAGCTCCCCGATCAATCCGACTCGGCGCTACAACCGGATCGACCGCAGCCGATGCAATAACAGCGCAAAGCGCGGTTTAGATGAAGCTGCTCTATGCTTTCCCCGAACCGCTGCCGCTGCCGCGCGCGCGTGGCCTGCAGGCGGTCCAGACCGTGCGCGCCTTGGCCGAGCAGCAGGTCGAGGTGGATCTGTGCTACGTGCCCGACGCGGGCGATCCCTTTGGTGCGTGCGACCTCGCCATGCCGCAAGGCGTGAGGCTGGTGCCGCTGTCGCGCAGCCTTCCGTGGCCGCTCGCGCGCATGCATTCGAACCGGATATTCGCTGCGCGCCTCGCGCGGCGCATCGCGCAGCACGCACCCGATGCGATCATGGTGCGGCACTTGAAGCTGGCGCGCGCGCTGCTTGGGCGTTTTCCGCAGTTTCCGTTGCTGTACGAAGCGCACGAAGTCTTTGCCGATACGGCGCCCGCACGGCGTCGCGGCGTCACCGCCGCGCTCGAGCGCTATGTCGTCGTGCACGCGCAGGCCGTTGTGGCGAATTCGCAAGCGACTGCGCGCCGGTTGGTCGAGCGCTACAGCCTCACGCGCAATGTCGAGGTCATTCCTAACGGCGTCGATTTCCGCAGCCTGATTCCGGAAAAGGACTGGGCCCATTGCGGCGAGCGCATCGTCTATGCCGGCAGCTTCTTCGGCTGGAAGGGCGTGGCCGATGTGGTGGCAGCTGCGCGCGAACTGCCGGGGCTGCGCGTCACGCTGCTCGGCGGCGACGAGGCGAGCATACGCGCCATGCGCAAGCAGGCGGCGGCGGGCGGCGCGACGCTGGAATTCGCCGGGCGCGTCTCGCCGCGCCGCGTGGCGCGGGCGCTCGAGCAGGCCTGCATCGCGGTGCTGCCCAACCGCGCCGAACCCGATAGCGCCTTCACCTCGCCGATCAAACTGTTCGAATACATGGCCGCGGGCTGCGCCATCGTCGCGAGCGACCTGCCCGCGGTGCGAGAAATCCTGGCTGAGGACGAGGCAGTGTGGTTTCCGCCGGGCGATACGAAGGCGCTCGCGGCTGCGCTGCGCTTGCTGGCGGCGGATACCGGGCTGGCGCGCGCGCTGTCGGCGCGGGTGCGCAGCAAAGTGCGCCAATACACCTGGCACGCGCGCGGCGAACGCTTGTGCGTCCTGCTGCGCAGCATGGCGGCGAGAGCATGAGCTTGGCCGAGGCGGACGCACCGAAGATTTTGGTCATCCGCCGCGACAATATCGGCGACCTCGTCTGCACCACGCCGCTCGTCAGCGCCTTGCGCCGGCGTTATCCGCGCGCGTACATCGCCGCGCTCGTGAACACCTATAACCGCCAGGTGCTCGAAGGGCATCCAGACCTAAACGCGGTATATGCCTACGCGAAAGCCAAGCATCGCGATCCCGGGCAGAGCCGTGCGGCTATCTATCGGGACAGGCTTGCGTTGATGCTGAAGCTGCGCGCGCAGCGCTTTGACTATGCGCTGCTCGCCTCGCCCTATCCGGGCGCCAGCGCACTGCGCATGGCGCGCTGGATCGCGCCCGCGCAAATTGCCGGCTATGCCGAGCCGACGGGATCGGTCGACCTCGCGCTGCCGCGCGGCGTGCAAACGGCAGCGCACGAAGTGGAAGACGTGTTTCGGCTGGCGCAGCTGTTTGGCATCGAGGGCGCTGCGGGAAAGATGAGCATCGCGCTCGAAGCGCACGCGTGCGCGCGCGCGCGCGCTGCGCTCGAAGCGCTCGGCGCGCGGCACAAACTGATCGCAGTGCATATCAGCGCGCGCAAGGCGAGCCAGCGCTGGCCGGACGAACGCTACGGCGCGCTGCTGCGCGCGCTCGGCAAGGAAGGCGACTTGCTGTTGCTTTGGTCCCCGGGCGCGGAGAATCATGCACAGCATCCCGGCGACGACGCCAAGGCGCAGGCGATCCTCGCCGATGCGGCAGGGCTGCCGCTAGTTGCCTATCCCACGCGGGAGCTCAAGGATCTGGCGGCCGCGCTCTCGCTTGCGGACTATGTGGTCTGCAGCGACGGCGGCGCCATGCATATTGCCGCTGCTCTGGGTAAGTCCATCCTGTGTTTTTTCGGCGACTCGGACGCCGTGCACTGGCGCCCTTGGGGTGTGTCTTATCGGTTGCTGCAGCCCGAGACCCGCAATGTGGCCGATATCAGCTTGGACGCGGCGCTAGAGGCGTTCAGGGAATTACAGCAGCGCTCTTAAACGCGTCTGCAAACGACAGCTTGCTTTCCCCCTCGTGCGCCCCTAGATAGAGTTGTCGCACGGCTCAGTATGCGATGAGTTCTTCGACTGCCCGAGATACTCGGGTACGCGCTCGGCAAGCGCGTGCCGCAGTTGCTCGGCTCCGGGATTGTCCTGCTGCAGCCAGTGCATAAGCTCCTGCAGCCAGCGCGCATCGGGCGCCGCGCGCGATTTGGCGATGCGCAGCTTCGGATGCGGCGTGGGCAGGGTGTGCTCGCCGTCGGCGAGCAGTTCTTCGTACAGCTTTTCGCCGGGCCGTAGACCCGTGAACTCGATGCTTATGTCGCGCTCGCCAAAGCCAGACAGCCGGATGAGCTCGCGCGCAAGATCGATTATCTTCACGGGCTCGCCCATGTCGAGCACGAATATTTCCCCACCGGCCCCCATCAATCCCGCCTGGAGCACCAGCTGTGCGGCTTCCGGGATAGACATGAAATAGCGCGTGATCTCTGGGTGGGTGACGGTGACGGGGCCGCCGCGCGCGATTTGCTCGCGGAATTTCGGGATCACGCTGCCGGTGCTACCGAGCACGTTGCCGAAGCGCACCACGACGAAGCGCGTGGCGCTACCGACCTGCAGGCCCTGGCAGACGATTTCCGCCAACCGCTTGCTGGTGCCCATGACGTTGGTCGGGTTGACCGCCTTGTCGGTGGAGACGAGGACGAATTTCTCCACGTTGTGGGAAATCGCCGCCGCGGCGACACGCCACGTGCCGAGCACATTGTTTTGGACCGCCTCCCAGGCGTTGTCCTCCTCCATCAGCGGGACGTGCTTGTAGGCTGCGGCGTGGAACACGATCTGCGGCCGGTGCGCGGCAAGAGTCTCCGCAATGCGCGGCGCGTTCTTTACGTCGCCAATGACGCAGGCGAGCCCGATACGCGGGTAATGGCGCGTGAATTCCTGCTCCATGCGGTAAAGCGCAAATTCGTTCTGTTCGAACAGGACCAGTTGCGCCGGTTCGAAGCGCGCGATCTGCCGGCACAATTCCGCGCCTATGGATCCGCCTGCACCGGTGACCAGTATGCTGCGGCCGTGGATCCATGACTTCAGCCGGCCTTCGTCGAGCAAGACCGGGTCGCGCCCGAGCAGATCGTCCAGTTCAATGTTGCGCACCTGCGACACCGTGACTTTGCCGCTCACCAGGTCCTGGTACGACGGCACGGTCAGGGCTTCGACGCCGGCGCGGCGGCAGATCTCCAGGGCGCGTCGGCGCGACTTGTGCGAAGCCGAGGGCATGGCGATGATCGCCCGCTTCACACCCAGGCGCGGGGCGGCGTCGACCAATTCTTCGAGCGGGCCGATTACATTTACGCCCTGGATCTGCCGGCCGCGCTTGGCCGGGTTATCGTCGAACAGACCGAGCACGCGCCAATCAGCTGCACGCGCGAGATTCTTCAGCAGGTCGGCCGCGGCATCGCCCGCACCCAGAATTACCACCGCCGCGCCTGGCGCTCCCGGCTGATTGCGCAGTCGGCGCTCTTTCCATACCCGGTAGGCGATCCTGCTGCCGCCCAGGAAAAGCACCAGCAGCAGCGGATCGAGCAGGAGCACCGAGCGTGGCACCGGCGGCTCCTGATGCGGCAATATCAGCAATATCAGGGCGATCAACAGCGTGGATGACAATACGGCAAAGACGATGCGCGTGAGATCCGGCACGCCGGCATAACGCCACATGCCGCGGTACATGCCGAGGCTGAAAAAAGCCACGCCCTGCAGAGGCACGACCCAGAGCATGGAGCCGATCATGTTGGGGACGTTGTATGCGGGTATTTCGGTGTTGAAGCGCAGCCAGTAGGCGAGATACCAGGCGACGGCGGCGGCGGCCGCGTCGTGGCCGAGCGCCATCCAATTGCGTATATGCATGTCTAGACCGTCGCCGCGCGCATGACTTTCGCGGCAGCAGTGCAGATATCGCGCATGTCGTCTGCGCCAAGGCCCGGGTGCAGCATGAACATCAGGCTCGTATCGGCCAGCCGTTGCGCTACCGGCAGCCGCTGACTCGGCCCGAGGCGGGCAGCGGTGAAAGCCTTTTCCAGATAGATTTCGCTGCATGCGCCGACGCCGCAGGGTATGCCTTCCGCGCCGAAGGCGTCGAGGATGCGCCGCAGATTCCATCCGGGACGCAACATCTCCGGGCGAATAAAAGCGTAATACTTGTAATAGGCATGCTCGCTATGTGCGGGCGGCCGCGCGAGGCGCAGTCCAGCGATGCGCGACAGGCCGCAATCGAGAAGCAGCGCGTTGCCGCGGCGCAGGGCGAGCCATTGCGGCAGCTTCTTCAGTTGCAGTCTGCCGATGGCGGCTTGCACTTCGGTGATGCGCCAGTTGCTGCCGAAGCTCTCGTGCAGCCAGTGGAAACCCGGCGCATGCTGGCGTTCGAACACTGCGGCGTAGCTTTTGCCGTGGTCTTTGTAGGACCAGGCCTTCTCCCATAATTCGCGCGAATCGGTCACCAGCATGCCGCCTTCGCCGCCGGTGGTGATGATCTTGTCCTGGCAGAACGAAAATGCGCCGGCAGCGCCGATCGAACCGGCCGCGCGGCCGCGGTAGCGTGCCCCCATCGATTGCGCGCAATCCTCGATCACGCGCAGGCCGTGCTGTTTGGCCAAGGCGAGAATCTCGTCCATCTCGCACGGCCAGCCGGCGAGATGCACCGCTATGATGGCCTTGGTGCGGGAACTGAGCACTTTCTCGATCTGCGCGGCGGTAATGGTCTGGCTCGTGGGATCGATGTCTGCGATCACCGGAATCGCGCCTGCGCGGACGACACAGCTCGCTGACGCGATGAAAGTCTTGCTTGGTACCACCACCTCGTCGCCGGGGCCGATGCCGAGGGCATGCAGGGCAAGTTCCAGTGCGGCCGTGCCGTTGGCGAGCGCGACGGCATACTTGACGCCGACGCACGCGGCGAACTCGCGCTCGAATTCCTGCGTTTGCTCACCGGTCCAGTAGTTGACCCGGCCTGAGCGCAGCACCGCGCTCGCCGCCTCGATTTCGTCTTCGGCGAATACCGGCCAAGGCGCGAAGGGCTCGTTGCGCACGGCGGTGCCGCCATCCAGGGCAAGGCGCTGCGGTTGGTGCACGCTTGATTCTGTGCGGTTCATTTCAGTCCAAAGACCGCGCCGGCACGCCGGACACGTTCGCGTCATCGGCGACATCGTGAATCACGCAAGAGCCGGCGCCGATGATCGCCTTGCTGCCTATGGTCACGCCAGGGGTGACGATGGCGCCGGCGCCGAGCAGACTCCTTTGGCCGATGCGCACGCCTGCGCACAGGTGGCAGCCCGGTGCGACGTGCGCGCCGGCGATTTCATAGCTCCGTTGTTGCTCGAGGATATCGATCACTACTTTGGCGTGACCGCCGGCGCCGAACACGATGAGTTTTCGCTTCGCCTTCAATTTTCTCCGCCGTCTTGCGACCCCGTGAATTTCGGCATGGTGACGTGCCCCGCTTGCGAAATTCCGCGAGGCCGAAACACGCGCCATGCCGTCATAGCGATGATCTTCAAGTCGAGCCGGAACGATCGGTGTTCGACATACCAGAGGTCGAGCTCGAAACGCTCCTCCCAGTTGAGCGCATTCCTGCCGTTCACCTGCGCCCAGCCGGTAATGCCGGGCCGCACCGCGTGGCGCCGCGCCTGGCGTTCGTTGTACAAGGGCAGGTACTCCATCAACAGCGGTCGCGGTCCCACCAGGCTCATGTCGCCTTTTGCCACGTTAAGCAACTGCGGCAATTCGTCTAAGCTGAATTTTCGCATCAATTCGCCGAAAGGTGTAAGCCTTGCCGCATCCGGCAGGAAGTTGCCCGCGGCGTTGCGCGCTTCCGTCATAGTGCGGAACTTGTAGAATTTGAAAGGTGCACCGTGCAATCCGGGTCGCATCTGCGCGTATAGCACCGGACGGCCCAACTTGGCGCGCAGCGCGAGCGCCAACAGGGCGAGTAGCGGCGCGAGCGCAATCAGCAGCGCGAGAGCGATCACGAAATCAAGGCTGCGCTTCAACACGTGGATGAAGACCGTCGATCGGTCTGCGAGCTCGCCAACAGCCTGCCATAATAGGTCAGCCAGGCGGCCGTGACGACAGCGCTGGAAAAATCGCGCACCGCCCTCTGCCTGGCATTCTGCCCCATGCGTCTGCGCAAGCCGTCCTCGGCCGCAAGCTTACGCATGCTTTGCGCAAGCTGCTCCACGTTCCCGGCGTCGAACAGCAGGCCGGTTTGACCCTCGACTACGGCGTCGATGACGCCGTAGATTCGCGAACCTATGGCAGGCACGCCAGCGGACGCAGCCTCGATAATGCTCGTGCCGAATCCCTCGCGGTAACTCGGGAGACAGAAGACGTCGGCGGCTGCGTAATACTCCTGCGGCTGTTCGGTGAGCCCGATGCGGTGCAGGCGCGACGCGTTGGCGCAGGCGGCGGCGGTCAGCACGGTGCCCAAATTGTCTTCGTCGGGACCGACAACGAGCAGATGCGCGTCTGCGTGTCGGGTGCCGATAGCGGCGAAGGCGCGCACCAGGTCGAGCACGCCTTTGTCGCGGTTGACGCGCCCAAGATACAGGAACACGACGGCGTTAGCGGGAACGCCGTGGCTGCGCCGGACGCGTTCGCGTGCGACCGCGTCGGGACAGAAGTGCGTGGTGTCGACGCCGCCGATTGAGCCCTGGGCCAGCACCGCCGATTTTGGCGCCGCTACGATACCTTCGGTGATCAGAAACTCGCGCTGCGAGGCGCTATCGGCGAGGATGTGAGTCGCGAGGCGCGCGACCAGCCGGTCCGCGCCCTTGAGCAACTGTCGCATCACACCGGTTCGGGTTACCCAGACTTGCCCAGTGAAGCTGTGCAGCCGCAGCGGCACGCGCGCGAGCCAAGCGGCGAGGATGCCGAGCAAACCGGCCTTGGGTGTGATCGAGTGCACCAAGTCAAAGCTGCGCCGTCGGAACAGGCGGTAAAGAGCGAGCAGCGCGCAGAGGTCGGCCCAAGGTGAAATAGGGCGCGCGATGGGAATGGCGACGCGGTTGAGCTCTACGGGCCAGGCGAAGATCTCATCTTCTATGGTGAAATTGGCTACGACGGTAACTTCGGCAAACTCGGTCAATGCGCGCAAATGCCCCAGCAGGAATGCCTTCAGCGTCATAGGTGCGGCGACGACGATGCAAATGCGCGGGCGGCTGTGCCGATCAACGTGCATGTGCTTGCGCCTTGAGTACGCCATCGATTTCGAACCCGTGCGACAGATGCAGATCATCCAGCCGTCGCGACAAGGTGATCAGCAATTCGGCCCAGGCTTTCATGGTCTCGGGTGAAATCTTGCAGCCGCAACGATTCCGCCACCGGCGCCCCGCTTTTGTAGCGAATAGCAAGTCACGCGCCAGCTTGAGTCCGGTCGCCAGCGTCGCGAGCAATAGATTGCGCCATTGGCGGCGCTGGGCGAATCCGGTAATCTGCGCGGCGAGCAAATTACGACGCGCCGATAATGTCTTGCGCAGAGCGGCCGGTCGCACCCGGTAACCCAGAAGAATCTCGTCCAGCACGGCGAAGCGGCTATGCGGGTAGGCACGCAGCAGCAACTCCTGATCCTCGGTGCGCATCGTTTCGGGGACCAGATAGCGATAGCGGCGGAACCAGTCGGCGCGTGCCATCCAACTGGGGTGCACCAGGTAGAAACCGTTCCAAGGCCGGGCGCACAGCGCCTCGTGGCTCAGGCGGAAGGGCCTAAGACCCGTGGCCGACCCGGTATCGTCGAAATCCAGTACCCTGCATGCGACCAAATCCAGCGAACGCTCAACGTTCAGGCGCTCCACTTGGCGCGCAAACCGGTTCGGGAAACACACATCATCGGCATCCATGCGGGCGATATAGCGACCGGCCGCCGCGTCGATGCCTTGGTTGAGCCGCGCGGCCAAACCGCGCTTCATGCCATCGCGCAACAGGCGCACGCGCGGATCGCCGAAGCGAAGCGCGATATCGGGGGAAGCATCGGCCGATCCGTCGTCGAGCACCAGCAATTCGAAATCGTCAAAGCTCTGCTGCAGCACCGATAACATGGCTAGGGCCAGGGTGCGCGCGCCGTCGCGCACGGGAAGCAGGACGGAGACTTCAGGCATGCCGGCTAATCGATAAATGAGCCAGGATTGCCTCCAATCAAAGGCGACTGATGTACTGCCAGCGCGGAACAGCGAGATCGCGCGCATCCAGTTTCGGGCTCGCATACCAGGGAGCAGGCCCGATGACGATCTGTTCTGGGCTGAATCCCAGCCAGCCCGCCCACCAGCTGAAACTGCTGTTGGCGATGATGTGATGTTTGCATGCGCTCATCAATGCCAGGTCCCGTTCCGGGGCTTCGACGTTTCCCGTCACGAATACGGCGGATGGATCCAAAGGAAGCTCCGCACGGGCCCATTGCGGATCGTCGGAGAAAACCAGGAAATGGCATGCAGGGCAGCGGATCCTCATCTGGTCGATTGCGCGCCGATAATAATCGATAGAACACAGACCGTGCACTTGCGCCGCGCCATTGAGGCTGACGAAATCACTTCTGCGCACATGCAAGCCGACACTGCGATCGGAGCGTGCCAATTCAAGTAGTTTCGCGTTAGCGTCGCAAAGGGGCTCGCGCAGCGTAAAATCCGCACGAATCCGATCGGCGATATCGACAAAATAGCGCTCGGATTGCCAGTAGCCAACTAGAAAGAGAGGCCCTCGCAGTGTCCGCATACTGGGGTCGTAGGTGATCGCCGACTCGAAATGCCAGCGCCGAAATAAGGGGCGAACAATGCGCAGTCGCATCCCAATTTCTACCACCCACAGCGGCCAGTTCTTCAGATCTGCCGCGTTTGCCAGCCGTGCCCGAAGATTGAATGGCTCGAGGGCATAGGCGCGGCGGGTGTAGGCCTGCAACGAAAACGCATGTTCAAACGCGCGCGTGTCGAGCAAAAGTACCGCGCCCAGCCGGTCGGCCAAAGCCCTTCCTGCCGCGTACTGGAACATCTGGTTTCCCAGGCCGCCCGTCAGGCGAACAATGACCATCAGTCGCGCTCGCAAAAACGACACAGATTGGTCATCGTGGACGCCCTTCGCTCTTGATGGCGGTAACGTGGTAACCAACGGTGAAGCGCTTTTCCCGGTCGAAGCGGTCCAGATAACTGCAGGCCAGCGGAATCGCCAGCGCCAGCAAGGGGGCAAGCAGTGCCCACAACAGCGACCATAACAACTCCATTGGCAGCGGCATGCCCAGTTTAAACGGGCGGGTGGTCTGGATGAAGCGGACCGATTCCTGGCCGAAGAACCTGAAGGAACCGGCATTTGCCTCCACCCTGATCTGCGAAAATCCTGCCGCGCTGAGGAAGTCGTGGTACCAATAGGGCGTATAGCCGCCGTAATAGTGATACGGCTCCTGGTGTATACCGGAACCTAGGGGGGCCGTCAGCATCAGGCGCCCGCCGAGCTTGAGAATGCGCGCCATTTCATGCACGACCTTGACTGGCTCGCGCACATGCTCCAGCACTTCAGTGCACAGAATAGCGTCGAACGCCCCATCCGCCACCGGCACGCTCGAGATATCGCAGCGGTAATCGATTTCGCCATAGCTGCCGTGACGCAGCTGATCATCGAGCAACCCGGCGAAATCCTGGGTTTCGTAGCGGCAGTGTGCAAACAGCGAGCGATAGGGGCAGGAGCCGGCGCCCATGTCGAGCACCCTCGCGCCGGCCGGAAGACTCGCCGCCTGCTCGGCCACCCAGCGGTCGCGGTTGACTAAGTTGAAGGCAAACAGGGTGCCGGTCTTGATCCAGGATCTCAACCCCACCGGGATTTCCTTTGAAGAAGTACTTTCATTATTTGGGGCGCTTTTGGAATTGGAAAATTCCCAGCGCGTAGCGTTGAGCAGCGAGGCCGGAGAGTCTTGCTTCTTCACGCGGAATGGATTCGGTCCGCCCGCCTGGGTGAATCACCGTAAGGTCGGTAAGGCTGAGCGAATTCTGCATCGCCAAATTGACGATAGAGCGTGGGTCAAACACGCGGTGGGCGTTGAACTCGACTCTATCAATTCCGATAGGAACGGAAAGATAGAAGACGCCATCGTTCTTGAGCAGCGCAGCGACATTCACAAACCCGCGTTCAAAACCTCTAGGATCAATTGGATCGCCATATCTGCCCAAACCAAAGTGCTCCAGCGCATGCAGACAGGATACAGAGTCGCAATAGTCTGTCGTTCCCGGCACAGGCCGTGTCAGATCGGCCTGCTTGAATGTTACCCCCGGTATTTGGGTGCCTATCGGTCTGACATCGAACACCTCAATCTCACGAAAGCTGGCCACGTGGGCGACAAACCCGCCCACAAGGGATCCGACGTCTACGTGCTTCTCCGGATTGGCCGCAAATATCCTTCTGGCGACGAGCAAATCCTGCCAGAAGTACTCGAGCTTGGTCGACCCGCCTTCTTCGTGCCAGTCATGCAGGCAGGGCAGCAATTCGATGCGTCCAGTGTAGGCGGAGCGGAAGCGAAAGAAATCGCGCGCATAGCGGGGCAGGCCCCGCACTGAACGCAGCATTTTTCTCAAATCTATGCCAAATTGTTCGCTAAGTAGCCAGTAAAGCCGGGCGAACATATTTTCCATGCTCATGACACCAGGCGCGGGACAAGGCGAATGATATCCGCCGAGACCTCGGCGACATAGCTGCCGTCTTCCCGTATGACGCGTAGCAAATCGTCAAGATGCGGATAATTATTTGTTCCGTCGAAGTAGCGCGCATCGTCAATTAGTATCACGTGCTGCTTGATCGGGTGGTCAAATATGGCATTCAGTTCGGCGCTGATGGGAGTATGGGTTTCGGCGCTTGCGGTAAGGCCAGAACTATAATGGCCATCCAACCAGAACAGAATCGGTTTGTTGGTTTCTTCAAGTAATTCTGGCAGCATTTGACTGCTGTCTCCCTGAACCAGTCTTACGTTCTTGCGCGCCTCAAATACCGTGCGCGCGACCTGGTAGAGCTCTTGCGACAATTCAATACTCGTGCAGGAAATTCCCTGTTTTGCAAAATAGCCCAGGGTGTCCCCAAGATTGGTTCCGGTTTCTACGAAATTGCCTATCGAGAATCGTCTCAGGTAAGACCTAATTACCATCAATTTGACTGGATGGGGAGCAAGTCCATTGCAGCCTGATCCCAGCCAACGGAAAATCGCGGGAATGCTCCGCAACAGATTCAAGGGATACCAGAGCCCGGATCCAATCAGAAACTGTCTTATATGAATTCTTGATTGCATGTGAAAGCTCGACTATTGAATAGGCGGTTTTGCTGCCGCTCTTATGGAGATGGCCGCTAGCCAGGCCGAATATAGAACAGAAAATAATACGATTGCGGCGACAATTCCTTCGATTCCAAAAAAATAGGCACCTGCGATATTAAATATGATGCCCAGCGACGAGGTCGCAATCTTGGCCACTGCTATGGTTTGGGTTTTCATCTGGCTCATCAGGTCGAGCGCAATGGTCTGGCCGGCTGCGAATATCCCGCCGGCGAGCAGCATCCACGGCAACAGGTAGGATACGGACGCGTATTCCTCGGCCACAAGAACACGAAATACTTGAGTATGTAGCAGAAGCGCGACGATGAAGACTGCGCCCGTTAACGCCAATGTCAGCCAGGTCAGGCGCCAACTCAATCTGCTCACTTTTTCGTTGCGTCGACCATCGCTTGCGTCACCGGCTCTTTGGAAAAAGAGGGGACCGAAGAACTGCATGGACGTTCCAGCGGCCATTGACATCGGGTAGTACCCCAGCTGAAACAGCGCCGCGTACAGACCTACCTCTTGCGTCGTCGCGAACAATTCCAGTACCCAACGATCGGATACCTGTTGTGCCCAGCTAAAGACGCCCCAAGCGCCAAATGGCCATGAATACTTCCAGATCTGTTGCCGCCAGTTCTTCTCTTCATATGCCGCTGTTGCGCTCCACGGGACCGTCTTTTGAAAGAAGAAATACTGGGATCCAAGCATCAGCATGACTGCAAACGCATAGCCGGCCATCGCCACCGTGCTGGTGGCGCCGAGCCATAACAGCAAACCGGCCGCGATCAGGAATCGCGCCCAGGGCTCCATCCCCTGATGCAGCGCCACGATGGCTCTTTGGCGGGCGGCATTCTGGATGCCGCTGAGAATCCCGTTGTATCCGCTTACAGCGGCGAAAACAAGAGCCGCGACTGCGATGCCGATCCACTGCGTTCGCCCGGCGACCAGCAGGCCTGCCACCGTGAGCAGAATCATGAGAACGATGACCGCGGTCGCTTCCGACACCAGGCGGCGCACCGAGTTTAAGTAGCCGCCGAGATCACCTCGCTCTTGGGCTGGCGCGTAGAATCGGGCGACACCGTTGCCCAAAGGCCCGATCATGGTCTGATTGACCGCTGCGGCCGCGGTCATGCCCAGTGCCAGCTCGCCATACGCGGCAGGATCGAGCAATTCCGTAAGCAATCGGACACCCGCCAGCGATCCGAGAACGGCGGCGGCCTGTCCAAGAACAATCCATGCGCCTTCAATTGAAAGGCGGCGAACGCGTTCCAGATTCGGCACGGGGATATCCGGCTTGCTTTAGACGCCGCGCTGCAGCGCCATCAACTTGGCGTATTTGTGGAAGCTGTTGCAGCAACCGATGGCGATGTGCACCAGGCCGGGGATTCCATCGAGAAATCCCAGGCGCAGGAAATAGAATTTGACGAAGCGAAGCGCGGGCGACAGCAACAACTGCGTCACGCCGGCGCGCTTCCCGGCCTTGAACAACGCCTCGGCTTGCACGCTCGTATAGCGATTTTGCTTGTCAAGGTAGTTTGGCAGGGTGTCGGCCGATTCGTGCAGCAGGTCGCCGGCGATGCGCGCCACCTTGGCCTCGGTGAGGACCCTTTCATGCACCGGATCATCGCTCCAGCGCGCGTGCCTTCGGTCGAACAGGCGCAGGCTCCAGTCGGGGTAACCTTCACCGTGTCTTAGCCAGCGTCCCATGAAGCGATTGCGGCGCGGCATGGCATAGGCCGGTGCCGTGGGCACTGCCAGTGCTGCCAGAATGCTGGATTGCAGGGCTTGGCTGACGCGTTCGTCCGCGTCCAGGCTCAAGACCCAGTCGTAGCGCGCTGCTTCAACCGCAAACTGCTTTTGCCGGCCGAAACCGAGCCACTCCTCTTTTTGGATCACGCGCGCGCCGTGCGCGGTCGCAAGTTCGGCGGTACCGTCGTTCGAGCCCGAGTCGACCACCACGATCTCGTCGGCGAAAGAGGCGCTTTCCAGGGCGGCGCCTAGCTGGCTCGCTGCGTTCTTGGTGATGACGACGACGGAAAAGGGCAAGCGAGACAAGGGACAGGATACCTTATAATCAATTTCGCACGGGTCTGCCATTCTAACAAAGCCCGTCTGGCTTCTTTCCCATGCCCAATATTCTCCTCATCAAGACGTCCTCACTCGGCGACGTGGTGCACAACCTGCCGGTGGTAAGCGATATCCGCGCGCGTTTCCCGCGCGCGCGCATCGATTGGGTCGTGGAGGAAGCCTACTGCGATATTGTCGGTATGCATCCCGGCGTGCACCGCGCGATTCCGGTGGCGCTGCGGCGCTGGCGCGCAAACGTTTTCAAACCGTTGCATTGGCGCGAGTTCGGGCAGCTCCGCCATGCGCTGTCGCGCGCGCGCTATGACTGTGTCATCGATACGCAAGGCCTGATCAAGAGCGCTCTGCTGGCGCGGGCAGCTTCGGGAACACGCCATGGCTACGCCAGATCGAGCGCGCGTGAGCCGCTGGCGGCAAGCCTTTATGACGTTACCCACGTAGTGCCGCGCGACTTGCACGCCGTTGCGCGAAACCGCCGCCTCGCCGGCCTGGCTCTAGGCTACGCGCCGCCACTAGGACTCGACTACGGCATTACGGCGCCTGCCAGGATCGCGCCGACCGATCCCCGGCCTTACTGTGTAATGCTGCATGCCACGAGCCGCGCCGACAAACTGTGGCCCGAGCGATCCTGGGAGAGGCTAGGCTTAGCGCTCGCGCAGCAGGGTTATGCCGCGATTCTGCCTTGGGGTGACGCCGCCGAGCACGCCCGCAGTGGGCGCATCGCGCGCGCTCTGCCTAACGCTATCGTGCCTCGGGCGCAAAGCATACTCGAGCTCGCCGGGATGCTCGCCGGGGCGGCGGCGGTGATCGGTGTCGACACCGGATTGACCCATCTCGCGGCAGCCCTGGCGCGGCCGGTGGTCGCGCTATATTGCGGCACGAATCCCGGATTGACGGGCGTCTACGCCGGCCAAGCCGCGCCGGTGCGCAACCTCGGTGGCAAGGACGCCGCGCCCGAGGTAGCCGAGGTGCTGGCCGCGCTCGATGCAGTGCTCAGAGGAGCCGCCACGTGATCTGGCGCCTGGCCTATCGGCTGGTTTTGTGGCTCTTGCTTCCTTGGGTGTTTGCGCACCTATGGTGGCGCGGGCGGCGTCAGCCCGGCTACCGGGAGCATATCGCAGAGCGCTTCGGCTGGTATCGGGCGCGGCCCACGCGCCCGGTGATTTGGATTCACGCAGTGTCGGTGGGCGAGACGCGTGCCGCCGAACCTTTGGTGCAGGCACTCGCTGCGCGCTACCCCGCCCATGAACTGGTGCTCACGCAAATGACGCCCACCGGAAGGGATACGGCGCAGCAGATCTACCGCGATAGGGCGACGATCGTCTATTTGCCTTACGACTACCGGGGATCGGTAAAGCGTTTCCTCACGCGTTTCAGGCCGCAACTCGGCATCCTCATGGAGACCGAAATCTGGTTCAACCTGATCGAGTGCTGTGCGCGCCTGGGCGTGCCGCTGCTCCTCGCCAATGCGCGCATGTCGGAAAAATCTGCGCGCGGCTACGCACTGGTGGCGCCGCTTTGCCGTGCCGCGCTCGCTCGATTGGCGGCAGTGAGCGCGCAAACGCGCGAAGACGCGGAGCGGCTCGCGCGGCTGGGCGCACAAGGCGTCGAAGTGACGGGCAACCTCAAGTTCGATGTTGCGGTGGCGCCGCAGCTGCTCGCTTTGGGCGCAGAGTTCAGGCAGCGCATCGGCGCGCGCCCGGTTCTGCTCGCGGCGAGCACACGCGAGGGCGAGGAAGAATTGGTTCTGGAGGCGTTCGCGCGCATCCATATCCAGGGCCTGTTGCTGGTGCTGGTGCCGCGTCATCCGCAGCGCTTCGACGAGGTCGCGGCATTGCTTGAACAGCGCAAGATCCATTACCTGCGGCGCAGCGACAATTGCGCCCTGCCGCCGGATTGCCGCGTGCTGCTCGGCGACAGCATGGGGGAAATGGCCGCTTACTATAGCGCCTGTGACTTGGCCTTTATCGGCGGCAGCCTGCTGCCTTACGGCGGCCAGAACCTGATCGAAGCCTGTGCGGTGGGCCGCCCGCTGCTGTTCGGTCGGCACATGTACAACTTCGCCGAGGCCTCGAGGCTAGCCATCGCCGCAGGCGCCGCGACCGAGGTCGCGGACGCATCGGTGCTGGGTGAGCGGGCGGGCCAGCTGCTTGCGAATCCGTCGGCACTCGCGCAGATGTCGCAGGCCGCGCTTGCATTCAGCCGCGCGCACCAGGGGGCGACTGCACGCAACGTTGCGATTTGCGAGCGCCTGCTCGCCTCGCCTGCTTCTAATCGGTCCCCAGCAGGCGATTGACCGCGTCGACATCGTCTTCGGCCAGCGTGCCCGATGCGGCCTTGAGCTTGAGGCCATTGAGGAGCGTGTCGTAGCGCGCCCGGGAAAGGTCGCGCTTGGTCGAGAACAGCTGCTGCTGCGCATTGAGCACGTCGATGTTGATGCGCACGCCGACCTCGTAGCCGAGTTTATTCGAGTCGAGCGAACTCTGGCTCGAAACGAGCGCCTGCTGCAGCGCACGCACCTGCGCCATGCCGTTGATGACGCCAAGGAAGGACTGGCGCGCCAACAAGGCGGCGTTGCGGCGCGCGGTCTCCAGGTCTTGGCGGGATTTCTCCTGGTTGGCGATCGCTTGGCGCACCAGCGAGTCGACGCCACCGCCCGCATAGAGCGGAATCGCCAGCTGCAGTCCGACGATGCGGTTGGTGCTGTCTGAGCCCACACTCGTGGCTGCGGTGGCGCTGAGGCCTGCCCCGCTCTTGCTAACGCTGCCCACCATATTTAGGGTAGGGTAATGGCCGGCGCGAGCGCGCTCGACCTCCTGGGTGGCGATTTCCGCTGTGGCTTGCTGCGCGCGTACCCCGAAGTTTTGCTCTTGCGCGCGCGCGACCCATTGCTCCATGGTGTTTGGATTGGGCGGACTGAGTTCAGTCGTTGCCCGTAGCGGCGTGATACGGTCGGGAAATTTGCCGATGATCTGCTGCAGAACGCGTTGCTTGATTTCAAGGTCGCTTTGCGCCGCGATCTCCTGGCTGGTGGCGAGGTCGAAGCGCGCCTGCGCCTCGTGCGTATCGGTGATGGTGGCGGTGCCGACTTCGAAATTGCGCTTTGCCTGCGCCAATTGCTCGGAAATCGCGGTCTTCTGCGCCTGGATGAAGGCCAGGCTATCCTGCGATGCGAGCACGTCGAAATAGGCTTGCGCCACACGCACGATCAAGTCCTGCGTCGCTTGTCCGAAGACGGCCTCGGCCTGTGCCACCTTATAGCCGGCTTCCCTGTACAACATGATGTTTTGCCAGTTGAACAAAGGCTGGGTAAGCGTTACGCCGTAGCTGTTGGTGTTGCCCTCGCGCTCGGACGAAGGCAAGTTGCCGCGGAACGTAATATCGACGTAATTCATCTGGGTGGATGCGTTGGCGGCGATGGTCGGAAGCAGCAGCGCCAGCCCCTGGGGCAGATTCTCGCGGCCAGCGTCACGCGTCGCCAGCGCCGAGGCGTATACCGCGTCATTGGCGCGCGCCTCGCGGTAGGTTTGCAGCAGGTCGGCAGCGAGAAGCGGCTGGCTGAACGTAAGCAATGCGAGGAAGATCGGGTGTCGTTTCATGACGGGCTCACCATATCTTGGCATGGAAAGTTCGATCCGGTCGGGCCAGGCATTGGCGCCGTCCTGCAGTTTGTGGCGCTTGCGCTACGTCGCGGGGAGTGACCTGCGCCATGGTCAAAAGCTGAAGCGCTCTCCCGCGAGCGCATGCGCAAGCGGAGCAATGCTGGTTTCAAGCAGGTTGGTGGTATTGTAAGCACCCTCGCCGCTGCAGGTAATGAGCCGAGCCGTCATCACCGGCAAATTGCCCACTATCGCGAACAGCCGGCCACCTGCGCTGAGCTGCTGCAAGAACGGGGGCGGCAGCACCGGTGTCGAGCCTGTCAGCACGATGATGTCGTAGGGCGCGTGTTTGCCCCAGCCCTGCGCGCCGTCACCCAGTTCGACCGAAACATTGGATACGCCGGCGCGGCGCAGGTTTTCCTCGCCGAATGCCTTGAGCTCGGGCTTGATTTCGACGCTGTACACATGTTGCGCGCAATGCGCGAGCAGGGCGGTAAAATAGCCGGAACCTGTGCCGATTTCCAGCACTCGGTCTGTCTTCGTGACCGACAGCTCCTGCAACACGCGCGCCTCGAGTTTGGGGTGCCACATGTGCTGCGCGTGGCCCAATGGAACTTCCATATCGGAAAAAGCGAGCATGCGGTAGGCCGCAGGCACAAAATCCTCGCGTTTGACCATGTAGAGTAGATCCAGTACCCGCTGGTCCAGCACTTCCCAGGGGCGGATTTGGTGCTCGACCATGTTGATACGGGCTTGTTCGATGTTCATTGCGCACATGGCGGATAGGCTCGCAAATTGATATGGATAACGTGGAAAACGCAAATTTTACCACTGTTTACGCCGCTTCCTGCTAACGAGCGCCTCACGTTGCGCGCACCGATTGCAAAGCGCCGGGGATTGCGGTACCTTGGCCGCTCGACGATAGGGGTCCTGCGCGCGGATTTGGACGTATGCGGCGCGGGTGAGAGAGTCCCTTTGAACCTGATGCGGATAATGCCGCCGCAGGGAAGCGCGAGCAGTTCTTCCTCCTGTTCCGCTCCTTCCGGCTTGTCTTATGAACCCGGCATCGCCGGCTTAGGAGCAGAGTATGAACGCAAATCCGAATTTCATCGCCGCCACGGCGCACGTGGACGACGCAGCGGTCCAACCGCTGCCGAACTCGCGCAAGGTCTATGTAGAAGGGAGCCGGCCGGACATTCGGGTGCCGATGCGCGAGATCCACCAAGAAGACACACCCGCCTCCTTCGGCGCGGAGAAGAACCCGCCCATATTCGTCTACGATACGTCCGGTCCTTACACCGATCCGGACGCCAAAATAGACATCCGCAACGGCCTTGCGCCATTGCGCACGAAGTGGATCGAGGAGCGTGACGATACCGAGGCGCTTCCCGGGCCGAGTTCCAAGTTTGGCGTCGAGCGCCTGCGCGACCCTAAACTCATGCAACTGCGTTTCAATCTGCAGCGCAAGCCGCGGCGGGCCAAACCCGGCATGAACGTGTCGCAGATGCATTATGCGCGCCGCGGCATGATCACGCCGGAAATGGAATTCATCGCCATCCGCGAGAACCTGCAGCGCAGGCAATACATCGAGAGCCTGCGCGCGTCCGGGCCGCAAGGGGCGAAGCTGGCCGAGCTCATGGGGCGCCAGCATCCAGGTCAATCTTTTGGGGCTGTGATTCCCGATGAGATTACGCCGGAGTTCGTGCGCGCCGAAGTGGCGCGCGGCCGTGCGATCATCCCGGCCAACATCAATCATCCCGAGGCCGAGCCGATGATCATCGGCCGCAACTTCCTCGTGAAAATCAACGCCAATATCGGCAATTCGGCGCTGGGATCTTCGATCGGTGAAGAAGTCGAGAAGATGACCTGGTCGATCCGCTGGGGCGGCGACACCGTGATGGACCTCTCCACCGGCAAGCATATCCATGAAACGCGGGAGTGGATCATCCGCAATTCACCCGTGCCTATAGGCACCGTTCCCATCTACCAGGCTCTGGAAAAGGTCGACGGCAAGGCCGAAGAACTCACTTGGGAGATCTTCCGCGATACTTTGATCGAGCAGGCCGAGCAGGGCGTCGACTACTTCACCATCCACGCCGGGGTGCTGCTGCGATACGTGCCGCTCACGGCAAGGCGCATGACCGGCATCGTCAGCCGCGGCGGCTCGATCATGGCCAAGTGGTGCCTCGCGCATCACAAGGAGAGCTTCCTCTACACGCATTTCGAGGACATCTGCGACATCATGAAGGCGTACGACGTCGCGTTTTCCCTCGGTGACGGACTGCGTCCCGGGTCGAACTACGACGCCAATGACGAAGCACAGTTATGTGAATTGAAAACACTGGGCGAGTTGACGGACGTCGCCTGGAAGCACGACGTGCAGGTGATGATCGAGGGTCCGGGCCACGTGCCCATGCACTTGATCAAGGAGAACATGGACCTGCAGTTGCGCGACTGCAAGGAAGCGCCGTTCTATACGTTGGGCCCGCTCACCACCGACATCGCGCCCGGCTACGATCACATCACCTCCGGCATCGGCGCGGCCATGATCGGCTGGTACGGCACGGCCATGCTCTGCTATGTCACGCCCAAGGAGCACCTGGGCCTGCCGAACAAGGCCGACGTCAAGGACGGCATCATTACCTACAAGATCGCAGCGCACGCGGCCGACCTCGCCAAGGGGCATCCGGGCGCGCAGATCCGCGACAACGCGCTGTCCAAGGCGCGCTTCGAGTTCCGTTGGGAAGACCAGTTCAACCTTGGCCTGGATCCGGACAAGGCGCGTGAGTTCCACGACGAGACTTTGCCGCGCGACAGCGCCAAGGTCGCGCATTTCTGCTCGATGTGCGGGCCGCATTTCTGTTCGATGAAGATTACCCAGGACGTGCGCGATTATGCGGCTGCGCAGGGCGTGGACGAGCAGGCGGCGCTGGCTGAGGTGGCCACGGCGGGGATGGAGCAGAAAGCGGTTGAGTTCGTGAAGAAGGGCGCGCAAATCTACAGCAAAGCCTGACCCGTTTCTTGCGACAACAAAACGGCGCGGCAACGCGCCGTTTTGTTTGTTGCGGCAGCAAATCGCCGCGCATGCGCCAGAGAAGATTCAGTCAACGAGATTTCTTTTTGCGTTGACGCATGCGCACCCGAGCCAGCGTTTACAATCGCGCACATGGAGCCTCTCATGCTCGTCAAAGCGCTGATACTCGGCGTGGTCGAAGGACTCACGGAATTTCTTCCGGTGTCCAGCACTGGCCATCTCATCTTGGTCGGCGATCTGCTCGACTTCAACGACGACAAGGGCAAGCTGTTCGAGATCGTGATCCAATGCGGTGCCATCCTGGCCGTGTGCTGGGAGTATCGGACCAAACTAGGCGCAGTATTCGCGGGCCTGGGCTCGCAACGCGCGGCGCAGCGTTTCGCGCTCAACCTCGCGATCGCTTTCATGCCGCTCGCGCTGCTCGGTTTGGCGTTCGGAAAAGTGATCAAGGCGCAGCTGTTCCAGCCGGTGCCGGTGGCACTGGCTTTCATCATCGGTGGCTTCATTATCCTGTGGGCGGAAAGGCGCAATCACACGGTGCGCATCGAGGAGGTGGAGGATCTGCGCTGGACCGATGCGCTGAAGCTTGGCTTTGCCCAGGCGTTTGCCCTGATTCCCGGTACCTCGCGCTCCGGTGCCACCATCATCGGCGGCTTGTTGTTCGGTCTTTCACGCAAGGCGGCGACCGAGTTTTCGTTTTTCCTTGCCATCCCGACCCTGTTCGCGGCTTCCGCCTATGAGCTCTACAAGGAACGTGCTTTGCTCGCGGCGGACGATTTGGGGATATTTGTGGTCGGATTTGCGGCGGCTTTTGTATCAGCGTTCCTGTGTGTGCGCTGGTTGCTGCGCTATATTTCGCACCACGATTTTGGCCCTTTCGCCTGGTACCGCATCGCGTTCGGGCTGGTGGTGCTGGGCACCGCCTACTCCGGCATGGTGAACTGGTCGGTGCGCTGACCGATTTCAATCCGGCGAGCGCCGGTCAGAGCACGATGGCCGGAAGATTAATTCTGTATCCAAGGTAGGCCCGCTGCGCGCCATCCGCCGACCTTGTTTCGCTGTGCGCTAGCGTCCTTGTCACCTTCGAAGCCCTGCAGCACATTGTAGGCGTCGGTGTAGCCGGCCTGCGTCGCCGCGATCGCCGCCCCGTTCGAGCGGGCGCCGCTGCGGCACAGAAACATGATCACGGCGCGCTTGTCGACCAGCTCTTCCAGTTGAGCGATGAAATTCGGATTTCTCGCCCCGGCCGGCCAGTCGTTCCACTCTATGGCGACGCTGTTGGGGACGCGTCCCACCCATTCCAGTTCCGCGCGCGTACGTACATCCACCAATGTGGCTCCCGGCAGGGTTTGCAGAAGCATATGCGCTTCGACCGGCAGCAAGGCTCCGGCATAAGGCAGATTCATTTGCTGCGCACGCTGGCGCGCCAGGGAGAGAATTTGCTGCGGGTCCATCATGGTTGCTCGCCAGAAAAATCGAAATACTTGTTGATGCGACGCAAGTATAAAGCATAGGCAAACGTCGTTCTCCTGGAAAATTACTCGGTGTCAGGCGGGACCAACTGCGCGCAGGTCTCAATTGAGGGCATACGCCGCGGCGCACCGATACGGTGCAAACGGCTATTTTTGCACCAAGTGAGGGCGGCCAAGCTGAAGCTCACATTCCAACTTCGCTTATGGCACAATGCCCTGGCTTGACTTCACAGGATGGCATGCTTTCTGCTCCATAGTTTCCCGCGTATTTGCAAGCTATCGTAATCAACCGTTCTTTTTGGGAGAAACTTATGGCTATGTCCCCAGCCGATGTATTGAAACAGATCAAGGACAAGGAGGTGAAGTTTGTCGACTTCCGCTTCACCGACACGCGCGGTAAGGAACAGCATGTATCCGTACCGGCCAAACAGTTCACAATGGAAAAATTTGACGATGGGCACTTTTTCGACGGCTCGTCGATCGCAGGTTGGAAGGGCATCGAAGCCTCCGATATGCTGCTTATGCCCGATGCCGATACCGCGCGCCTGGATCCGTTTACAGACGAAGCCGTGCTCAATATCACTTGCGACGTAGTCGAGCCTGCCGACCACAAAGGCTACGAACGCGACCCGCGCTCGCTCGCCAAGCGCGCCGAGGCCTACCTCAAGTCCACCGGCCTGGGCGACACCGCCTACTTCGGTCCGGAGCCCGAATTTTTCGTGTTCGATTCGGTTACCTGGAGCGTGGACATGTCCGGCTGCTTCGTCAAGATCGAATCCGAAGAAGCGCCTTGGTCTTCCGGCAAAGAGTACGAAGGCGGCAACATGGCGCATCGCGCGCCGGTGAAAGGCGGCTACTTCCCGGTGCCGCCAGCCGATTCGCTGCAGGACATCCGCAATGCCATGTGCCTGGCGATGGAGCAGCAGGGGGTCGAGGTCGAAGTGCATCATCACGAGGTTGCCGCGCCGGGCCAATGCGAGATCGGCACCAAGTTCGAACGGCTGGTGAAGCGCGCCGACTGGATGCAGATCCTCAAATACACGGTGTGGAACGTCGCACATTCGTACGGCAAGACGGCCACCTTCATGCCCAAGCCCGTGGTCGGCGACAACGGCTCGGGTATGCACGTGCACCAGTCGATTTGGAAGGGCGGCGAAAACATGTTCGCCGGCAACAAGTATGCGGGCCTGTCCGACCTCGCGTTGTATTACATCGGCGGTATCATCAAGCACGCCAAGGCCTTGAATGCCATCACCAACCCCGGCACCAACTCGTACAAGCGACTGGTGCCCGGTTTCGAGGCGCCTATCAACCTGGCCTATTCCGCGCGCAATCGCTCTGCGGCCTGCCGCATCCCTAACGTCACCAACCCTAAGGCGCGGCGCGTCGAAGTGCGCTTTCCCGACCCGACCGCCAACCCCTATCTCGCTTTTGCGGCGATGATGATGGCCGGTTTGGACGGCGTGCAGAACAAGATTCATCCGGGCGACCCGATCGACAAGAACCTGTACGATCTTCCGCCCTCGCAGGCGAAGAAGGTACCGAACGTGTGTTCTTCCCTGGAAATGGCACTCGAGCACTTGGAGAAGGACCACGAGTTCCTAACGCGTGGAGGCGTATTTTCCGAGAGCATGCTCGATTCCTACATCGCGCTGAAGCAGGAGGAAGTGACACGCTTTCGCATGACCACCCACCCGCTTGAATTCGACATGTACTATAGCGGCTGACAAGTCCCGGCTGAGCGAAATGGGCGGGATACCCCGCCTTTTTCGTCTCTCGGATACCCGGACGCGTGTCTGGCCACTGCCCAAATGATGCTTCTCTTGAAAACCAATTTGAAATCAGACTGATATTGGCATAGACTAAAAAAATTATCATTGACGGATTCGCCAAAATGGCTGCTCGTTTCAGGGAATTAGGATTGGTCAGTCTAGTTGCGTGCGTACTTGCCACGCCGGCCGAGGCCGATACCTTCAAGTGCCTGGACGCCAATGGCCGCGCCACCTACACCAACCTCAAAGAAGAAGCCAAGGGAAAGAACTGCACCATTGTGATGCGGGAAATTTCCGTAGTTCCGGCAATGCCGCCCGCGCGTGCAGCTGCGGCCAGCCCTTCCCCAGCGGGTTTCCCCAAGGTAGACCTGGCAACCCAGAAATCGCGCGACAGCGCACGCCGCAGGATCCTGGAAGACGAGCTCGCCGGGGAGGAGAAAGCGCTGAACCAAGCCAAGGTGGAACTGGGCGAGCAGGAGAAGCTCCGCACTGGCGCTGAAATTCGAAGTTACCAGTTGCTGCAAGACCGGCTGCAGAAGTACAGAGACGAGGTGCAACGGCACGAAAAAAATGTCGCGGCCCTGAAAAAAGAGCTCAACAACGCGAAGTAAGCCGGCGTTCGAGGCAGTTCGCCCGGTTTTTCAAATTCCGCCATTTTGCAGGACGCCGATATGCCTGCCAGTTCCTTTTCCGGGCTTGATCTGCTTGCGACTTCGGTGATCCTGGCGGACGAGGAATTGCGGCTCGTCTACGCTAACCCCGCTGCGGAAGACCTGTTCGCATTCAGCCTGAGAAGCGTAGTCAACAAGCCCTTGGAGCAATTGTTCGTCGACCCGGCGGAGTTCATTGCGAGCCTTGACGAGGTGCTGCAGCACAACTGGAGCTACACCAGTCGCAATCTGACCTTGACCCGCCAGGGACAGGCGAGTCTTTCCCTGAATTGTCTGGTCACGCCGGTAGAGAAATCCATTGCGCGCGTGTTGGTGGAGTTTCGCCTGATAGACCAACAACTCAAGTTTGCGCGCGAGGAGCGGCAGTTGGACCAGCAGCAGGCAACGCGCGAGCTTATTCGGAATCTCGCGCACGAGATACGCAATCCGCTGGGTGGTTTGCGCGGCTCGGCGCAGCTGCTGGAACACGAGCTCGAGCGACCCGAACTGCGCGAATATACCCAAGTGATCATCCAGGAAGCCGACCGGCTGCAAGCACTGATGGACCGGCTGTTGACGCCGCATCGCCCGCCACAGCTCGCGCCGGTGAATATCCACGAAGTGCTGGAGCGGGTGAGCAGCCTGGTTCTGGCCGAATTCCCGCGGAGCATCCGCATTCAGCGCAGTTACGACACCAGCTTGCCCGATATCCACGGCGATCGGGAGCAGCTGATCCAAGCGGTACTCAATATCGCCCGCAATGCCGCGCAGGCATTGCAGGGGAAGGGTCAAATCGAGTTCCGTACACGTGCCGCACGTCAGGTGACCTTGGCCAAGCGGCGTTTCAAGCTGGCATTGGAATTGCAAGTGATAGACAACGGCCCGGGAATTCCGGAGGAACTGCGCGAGCGGATTTTCTATCCCCTGGTTTCGGGCCGGGCGGGCGGGAGCGGACTGGGCCTGACGCTGTCGCAGACCTTCGTGCAGCAACACCATGGCACGATTCAATGCGACAGCAGGCCCGGCCGCACCTGCTTTACGATCATGCTGCCATTGGAGTGATGGGTGATGGATGATGGGTCGAATCGGTGCTGTTCCGGGTATTGACCATCTAATCCATTTTCTGCATACAAAGACATGAAGCCAGTCTGGGTCATAGATGACGATCGCTCGATACGCTGGGTATTTGAAAAAGCGCTGGCACGAGAAGGCATCGGCTACAAGACGTTTGCCTCGGCACAGGAGGCCCTCAATGCACTGAAAGAGGGCGCGCCGCAGGTGCTGTTGTCGGACATTCGCATGCCCGGTTCCTCGGGGCTAGAGCTGCTGCAGAAGGTCAAGCAGGATCATCCCCGACTACCCATCATCATCATGACCGCCTATTCCGACCTTGAATCGGCGGTGGCGGCGTTCCAGGGCGGCGCATTCGAGTATCTGCCAAAGCCATTCGATGTGGACCAGGCGGTCGGGTTGATACGGCGCGCCATCGCCGAGAGCACGCGCGAGACCGAAGTCGAAGAGGCACGAGAGATCCCGCCTGAAATTCTCGGCCAGGCGCCGTCGATGCAAGAGGTATTTCGCGCAATCGGCAGACTGTCGCAGTCAAACGCCACGGTGCTTATCACGGGTGAGTCGGGTACCGGCAAGGAATTGGTTGCGCTCGCGCTGCACCGCCACTCCGGCCGTGCAGCCAAACCCTTTGTCGCCATCAATACGGCGGCGATGCCGAAGGATTTGCTGGAATCGGAACTGTTCGGCCATGAGCGCGGCGCTTTCACCGGTGCCCAGGCCATGCGTCGCGGCCGCTTTGAGCAGGCGGAGGAAGGCACCCTGTTTCTCGATGAAATCGGCGATATGCCGGCGGAACTGCAGACGCGCCTGCTGCGCGTGCTCTCCGACGGCCAGTACTATCGCGTTGGCGGTCACCAGCCGATCAAGGCCAACGTGCGCGTCATCGCGGCCACGCACCAGGATCTGGAAGAACGCGTGCGCCAGGGCCTGTTTCGCGAAGACCTGTTTCATCGCCTCAACGTGATTCGCCTGCGCCTGCCGAGCCTGCGCGAGCGCCGCGAGGACATTCCGCTGCTGGCCAAGCACTTTCTCGCGAAGTGCGCGCGCGAGTTGGGCACGGAGGCCAAGCGCTTGTCGGAGGAGGCGATGAATTTCCTGGCCGCGCAGGATTTCCCGGGCAACGTGCGCCAGCTGGAAAACCTTTGTCACTGGCTGACGGTGATGGCGCCTACGCAGACGATAGAGATCAACGATTTGCCGGCGGAGTTGAAAGCCGCGGGCGGCAGCGTGCGCGAATCGGATTGGGTAGGCGCGCTGGAGCGCGAAGTGGAGCGTGCCTTCGCGCGCGGTCAGACCGGTATCCTGGAAGGCTTTGCGCGCGCATTCGAAAAAGCGCTGATCGGCAGGGCGCTTGTGCGCACTGGCGGGCGGCGCATCGAGGCGGCCAATCTGCTCGGCATGGGGCGCAATACCATCACGCGCAAAATTGCGGAACTGGGACTGGAAACCAAGGGCAGTACGGACGATACCGCGTGAGGGGCTGGCGGGCTTGCTCCTTGATCAACGCAATGCGCAAACGCCACTCGAGCCAAATCGGCGAGAACATACTCGCGCGCCTGACTCAGACAGTGACTTCTGCGAGCACCGGCGCATGGTCGGAAGGCCGTTCGTGCCGGCGCGGGTCAAGGTCGATGGAACAGCTGGCGCAGCGTGCCGCAAGCCCCTGGCTGAGGAGGATGTGGTCGATGCGCAGGCCAAGGTTGCGCTTGAATCCGTTCATACGGTAATCCCACCAGGTAAAGGACTTCTCCGGCTGCTCGAACAGACGGAAACTGTCGCTGAAGCCGAGTCCGATCAAGCGCCGGAAGGCCTCGCGCTCGGGCGGGCTGCACAACACCTGTCCTTCCCAGGCTTTCGGGTCGTGCACGTCGCGGCCCTCAGGCGCGATGTTGTAGTCACCCAGAACCGCGACGAGGGCGTGTGCCGCCAGCTCCTGCTCGAGCCAGGAGGCGAAAGCTGCGAGCCAGCCGAGCTTGTATTGGTATTTGTCCGAGCCGATGCTCTGGCCGTTGGGCACGTAGGCGCAAACCAGGCGTACGCCGCCGACGTCGGCGCTGATTACGCGGTGCTGCTCATCGGCGAAACCGGGGATCCCGCGGGCAATATTGGCGGCGGGTTCCCGGCTGAGAATCGCGACGCCGTTATAGGTTTTCTGTCCGAAAAATGTGGCAGAAAAGCCGGCGGCTTGGATTTCTGCGAGGGGAAACTTGGCATCCTCCAATTTGAGTTCCTGCAGGCACAACACATCCGGCTGGTGTTTGATCAGCCAATCCACTACCTGCGGCAGGCGCACCTTGAGCGAGTTGACGTTCCACGTGGCTATGCGCATAGATGAGCTATCACCTTGAATTGTCGATATATCATACCGCTACCTGAGCCTTTCGAATAAATCCGGTGCATTGGCGATCATCTGGTGAAGCGCGCTGCGCAACGCGAGTCCGAACAGGCCTCGGCGTGCGCAAAACGGCTTACACCGAGAGGTCGCAGTAATCACGAGTTCGATATATGCCGCGGACGGGATCGGAGCAAGTTTCTCAAATTCGCTCGACTATCGGTGGCGAGCCGTCTAGCGCTTGAGCGCCATTGTCCTTGGTACGAACGAAGATTGCCGTCCCGTGGTTTGATGCCGGTCAAACCTGCGCGTTAACATAACTGCTAACCTCAACACTTTCCAAGTTTACTTGGGGCAATAGACCATTCCAACCAAACCCGTCATGGCTTTTTCCCAGCGCTCGACCCAATTCCGATTCCTCACAAGATTTGAAAATAGCCAGAGGAAAGAATGCGTTCACGGACGCTGAAGTTCAAAGTCGCATTTTACCTGGCGCTTGCCTTGACGCTGGCGCTGCTCGTGTTCACGGTTCTGGTGGTCAAGCACCAGCGCGATGAGCTGCTGGAGCAGGCTGCGGATTACGTGACCCAGCTCTCCGACGTGATCAACAAAAGCACCCGTTTTGCCATGCTGCAGAACCAACCGGCGGCCGTGGCCAGGATACTGCACGATGTCGTGAGCCAAGAGGGCATCGCCAAGGTCAGGATATTCAGCAAGGATGGGAGGATCATCCATTCGACCTACCTGCCTGAAATCGGGCAGACGGTGGACCAGAAGGCCGAGGCCTGCTTTCATTGCCATGAGAGCGAGAAGCCGCTGGAACATATTCCAACCAGCAAGAGATCGCGCATCTTCGACAATCCAGAAGGAGGGCGATTGCTGGGCAGCATGTCGGTTATCCGCAACGAACCGTCCTGCTATAGCGCGAATTGCCATGTGCACAAGAAGACCCAGTCGGTTCTGGGCGTGCTCGACGTCGTCTACTCTCTGGAAGGAATCGACCGTACCGTGCAGGCGAGCGCCTTGACCATCGCCGGCTTCTCCGTCGGCTTCGTGCTCATCGCGTCGCTTTGCGTCAGCTTGTTCGTGCATCGCCTGGTCTACGTTCCGCTGCGCGACCTGGAGCGCGGCGCGAAAAGGCTGGCGACCGGGAATCTCGAACAGGCGATCCCGGTAAGGAGCGGCGACGAATTCGGTCAAGTGGCGACCGCCTTCAACGCCATGACCACCGCGCTGAAGAATTCACAACACGAACTGCAGCGATGGGGCTATACGTTGGAGCAGAAAGTGGAGAAGAGGACGCAGGAATTGCGCGTCGCCGAGGCCGAGACGGTGCGTTCGGAAAAACTGGCTTCGGTCGGCCTGCTTGCCGCCGGCATCGCGCATGAGTTGAACAATCCGCTGACCGGCGTACTCACGTTTACCACTTTATTGCGGAAGAAGATGCCCGACGGAAGCGCGGACGCGGAGGACCTGGATTTGGTCATACGGGAGACCAAGCGCTGCGCTGCCATCATCAGGAGATTACTGGATTTCGCGCGCGAGAAGACGCCGGAAAAGAATTTCGCCGACCTCAACCAGATCATAGAAGATACCGCGCGCATCATTGAACGCCCCGCTTCTTTTCGCGACATCGAAATCACCATGGATCTGGACCGCAATCTGCCCCCAGTCTGGGTCGACGCGGATCTGATCAAGCAGGTCATCATGAATATGTTGGTCAATGCCCAGCATGCAATCGAGCATGAAGGCGCCATCACCGTCCGCAGCCGCCGTTTCCCCGAACCCAGGAGCCCCGAACCAGGCATGCCTGCCGCGCCTATGGTGGAGATTTCCATCATCGATACCGGGTGCGGGATCCCGGAGAAGAACCTGAAACGGATTTTCGATCCTTTCTTCACTTCAAAGGAAGTAGGCAAGGGAACGGGGCTGGGGCTGTCGGTCAGCCACGGTATTGTCCGGGCTCACGGCGGGCTGATCGAAGTGGATAGCGCGGTCGGCAAGGGATCGACTTTCCGCATCTACCTTCCTCTGGAGCCTCCGGGGGGAGATGTGCAAAGCAGCAGGAGCAGTCAATGACAGCGAGGATACTGATAGTCGACGACGAAGAGATCGTCACCCGGAGTTGCCTTCGCATCCTGGGTGAAGGCGACGATTACGAGGCCGAGGCGGTCCAGGACGGATGGGAGGCACTCAAGAAAATCGACGAGACCCATTACGACGTGCTCATCCTCGACATCATGATGCCAAAAATGGACGGCATGGAAGTGCTGCGGCGCGTGAAGGAGACACATCCCGACATCGACGTGATCATGGTCACCGGCTTGTCGCAGATCGAAACCGCGGTCCGCTCGATGAAGCTCGGGGCTTTCGACTATCTGCCCAAACCCTTCGACCCGGACGAACTCAAGCTAGTGGTGAAGCGCGCCCTGGAACGGCGGCAGCTGTTGCAGCAGAACCTCGAACTCAGAAGCGAAGTCAGTTCCAAATACCGATTCGAGAACATCGTCGGATCCAGTCCGCAGATGCAGAATGTTTACCGCCTGATAGCGAAGTGTGCGCCGACCAACAGCACTGTCATGCTGACGGGGGAGAGCGGGACCGGCAAGGAGCTGATCGCGCGCGCCATCCATTACAACAGCCTGCGCAAAGACAAGCCTTTTGTCGCGGTGGACTGCAATTCGCTCAGTGAAAATCTTCTCGAAAGCGAGATGTTCGGGCACGTCAAGGGTTCATTCACCGGCGCGGTCGTCAACAAGAAGGGCATGTTCGAAATCGCGGACAGCGGCACCCTGTTCCTGGACGAAATCGGGAACATCTCCCTATCGACGCAGGCCAAGCTCCTGCGCGTCATTCAGGAGCGGGAGTTCAAGGCGGTCGGGGATACCCGCACGCAAAGCGCCAACTTCAGGTTGATCACCGCCACCAACAAGGATCTGAAGGCGATGGTGGCCGCAGGGACTTTTCGTGAGGATCTCTTCTATCGCATCAATATCTTTCCCATACATGTGCCGCCGCTCAGAGAAAGGCATGACGATATCCCTCCGCTCGCGTTTCATTTCCTCAAGGCATTCAGCGAGGAACTGGGGAAAGAAGCGACCGAGTTTTCCGAGGGTGCGATGAGTGCGCTGGTGAACTACGACTGGCCAGGGAACGTGCGGGAACTGGAAAATACGGTGCACCGCGCGGTGATACTCGCGAGCGACAAGGTCATTCGTCAGGGGCATCTGACAAACATCATCAGCAATCTGCCGCGGCTGGATTTCGACGTGCCGAAAACCGGCGACGAGCTCAAGCGAATCAAGAAAGTCGCGCGCGAAAAGTCCGTCGAAGGCATCGAGAAACTGTTCGTCCTGGAGGCGCTCAAGCGTAACGACTGGAACGTCACCAAGAGCGCAGAGGAGACCGGCATGCAACGCGCCAACTTCCAGGCCTTGATGAAGAAATACGACATCCGCATACGCGGAACCGAGACAAACCCCGCCGGATCTACCGCCGAATAGGCGTCACGCCGCGATGTGAATGCCTGAGGGGGCATCCCTCTCGCGGCGCACATCCTCGCGTCCCACATAGGAACACGCAATCCCAAGTGTGTGTGGTGACTTGCGCGTCATCGCCTGGGTCAGCCAACCGGCGGCGCCGTAGGGCATCCTCGCGCAACCGGGCAAGACGAATGGCGCCATCGCGCATAGTGCCGGCCCGCGGTCTGTTGCTTGATCCAGATCAAGCACTCCCGGCGTCTTAACTTGACAAAAGTCAATCCCTTCCGGACCGCCGCGCCTTACCTTAGGCCGTAGTTGTCGGGAGGGCACGAATGTTGAGTTCCCGCAGAAGATTCACGGCGACAAAGGCGCAGCTCCGCGCGGACGCGTTGCGCGCGCATCGACGGCATTTCCAGTGTTCTAACCACATCCCGCTCGAGGTAGCACCCCTGGGCAACATGCGCGATGCTGGCTGGGCGAGCGTGCCGGCCCACGCAGCAGGCAACCACCGCAGTCCCGTCGCTGAACTAGCCATACCGAACACGAAGCTAGATCCAAGCACCCTATCCAAACTGAATACTGACGTTCTTACGGAGGCATGACGTGGTTCTATTAATTGTGGTTGTCACGATTATCGTTTTCGTACTGGTCGATTTCGCACTGCGGGTATTTCTTCAGAAACGGCAGGAATTAAAGCTCAGAAAAGAACGCAAAGAAGCGCTCGATATCGGACTCAAGCTGGACGTTTCCGAAGAAGCGAAAACACTGAAGCGGGTGGAAGTAAAAGAACCCAAAGCAAGAATATTGGCTGTCGACGACGAGCCAATCATCCTGGACAGCTTCAGGAAAATCCTTGTTGTCGCAGGCTACAGTATCGATACCGTGGAAAAGGGGCAAGAAGCTCTGGGACTCGTTCTGAAGAACGATTACGACTTCGTTTTCACCGATCTGAAAATGCCGGAGATGGATGGATTGGAAGTAACCAAAGCAGTAAAACATTTACGCCCCGATATAGACGTAATCGTGATAACCGGCTATGCGTCGATCGAGACTGCCGTCGAAACGATGAAGTACGGTGCGATGGACTATGTGCAAAAGCCATTTACGGAAGATGAGCTGATCAATTTCTTCAACAAGTGCCTCATAAAGCGCAAGGACAGACTCGAGCGGCAGATGAAACCGACGGCGCGTCTAATTACGCCGTCTACTAAAGAATCCGACTCGCAACGTGAGTTCAACGTGCCCGCAGGCATCTTCATTGCCCAGAATCATACCTGGGTAAATGTGGAAATGAATGGTACCGCTCGCGTTGGATTAGATGAATTCGTCAGAAAGACAATCACAAACATTGGCGCAGTCGAATTGCCCAAGCCAAACAAGAAAATAAAGAAAGGTGAACCGCTGTTTTCAATTAGACACAATTCACATACATACGACATTTCCTCCCCGCTCAGCGGAACAGTTACTTTGGTAAATACGGAACATCTTGAGCATCCGGAGTGGATTGCGTCAAAGCCATTTGAGCTGAGCTGGATGTGCTGTGTTGATCCGTCAAATCTCGCTGAGGAATTGCATTCTTTGAAAATCGGCGTGGATTCCATCAATTGGTACAGGGAGGAAATAGACAGGTACAGCGCGATCGCAAAAAGGGTTGAAAAGGAAAGGCGGCAGGCAGTGCCGTCGGGCAGCGCGGATGAAATAGCCCAGAAACAGAAGACGGATGAGGTCTTCTTGGAGGCATTTGCCAAGGCTTTTCTCGCTGCACCCACCTTCTAATCGAACAGCCAATAAGGTTAGCCATGATTAGATACTTACTCGCAGCAGGTTCAGTCATCCTCCTTCTTGCCGCCGGCGTGTCCGCCGGAGCGGACAGCGTGCAAATACCAGTGGAAATAAATATCCCTTCTTCCGTGGGTGAGGTGATATTTCGCCATCAGGCGCATATAAAAGAGCACGCGATCCAATGTGGCGAGTGTCACCATCAGATAAATGCCAAGAAATTGAATACCCCGCATCCTGATTATCTCAAATCGTCCTGGATCAATTGCAAGGTCTGTCATGAGGAATCGGGCAAGACCAAACAGAATATCTATGCGTGTTCTGTATGCCATCGCGCCACGTCCGAGAATATTGTGGACGAAACGCTCAGCGCAAAAGTGGTAATTCACAAACAGTGCTGGAAATGCCACCCGGTGGGTACTGCCAAGGATGCGAGCACGAGCTGTAATTTGTGTCATTCCGGGAAGAAGAAGTCATGGGGGACGAGAAGATAGTCGGCTCTCAGATGCGAGGAGTAGTGTTCGGTTGAACCGACGTTTGTCGTTGTCCCAACCACGCAGTGCGCGCGAGCGGCGGATCCATCCTGGTGTCGATTTGAAATTGAAGTGCTCCTTCTTGTGCAATTGCCTCGCGTCTAAACACGAGGAGATAAGTCACCGATGTGCGGAAGACGCGCTTTGCGCCGATGACCAACGGTTGGGTGATATCGAACCGCACCTGCAAATCTTCCACGGCGCCTTGCGGCGCCGCTCGGCTGAATCGATTAACAGCACGCTACTGAAACGGGAGCAACCATGGATCGAAGAGATTTCCTGAAAACGTCGGCTACGGCAGTTATTCCCATAAAGAATGCGAAAGCCGACAACGCCAAAGAGAATAAGGAATTCGTCGGGGTACTTGTCGATACAACCCGGTGTATCGGATGCAGGTCCTGCGAAGTCGCGTGCTCCGAGGCGAACAGCAATTTTGTGCCGGATGTAAAAAGCGACAACGCACTGGAAAAGCTCAGAGATACCAGCGACAAGCAGCTGACCGTCGTAAATCGCTTCAATACGGAAAAAGGCCAAGTGTTTGTAAAAAGGCAATGCATGCATTGCTGGCAGGCGGCTTGTGCGGCGATGTGTCTTGTGAATGCAATGGCCAAGACCAGAGAAGGACCCGTTACCTGGGATGGAGACAAGTGCGTGGGGTGCAGGTTTTGCATGGTCGCCTGTCCCTTCGATATTCCAAAAGCCGAGTATCACTCTTGGAATCCGAGAATCATGAAGTGCAGCATGTGCTATGAGCGATTGCAGGCAGGGAAGAGACCTGCATGCGTGGAGGCTTGCCCGACAGATACGTTGATGTTTGGCCCGAAGAGGCAGCTCATGGAAGTTGCACGGCATCGTGTCTATAGTCATCCGGACAAGTATGTCCATCAGATTTACGGAGAGCACGAAGCCGGAGGAACCGGCTTCCTCTACCTGTCCGCCGTACCGTTCAGCCAGATCGGATTCAGGACCGACCTCGGCACAACTCCTTATCCAGAATATACCAAGCCCTTCTTGGTTTCTGTTCCGCTCATTCTGTTCGGCGTCCCCGCGCTGCTGCTGGGGCTGAGCGAGTTGACAGATAGAAAGAAAGAAGTACGTGAAAACCGGGAGTGGACAAGACCGGAGGCGGACAAATGAATACTACGGCCGTTATCACCAGTGAATTCAACCGGGTAATCAGGTTTTTTTGGCAGGAATTGAAACCCAGGGGCAAGTGGCTTACACCGTTCAATGTCATCTCTATTCCGACCATATTGATCGGCCTTGTGCTTCTGTATTTTCGTTTTGTGGACGGGATCGGCGCCGTCACCAATCTCAACCAATACTACCCCTTGGGGATTTGGGTCGGATTCGATGTAGTTACCGGCGTCGCCCTTGCCGGCGGTGCCTACGTCATCACCTTTGTTGTCTACGTGATGCGAATCGAAAAGTATCACTCCATTGTCAGAGTGACTGTTTTGAACGGGCTATTGGCCTATATTTTCTACGCAGGTGCGTTGACGCTGGACTTGGGCCGACCCTGGCACATAGTCAACCCGATTATCGGAAACTCATTCGGGTATAACTCTGTTTTGTTCCTGGTGTCGTGGCACTTCCTGCTCTATATGATCACGATGGCCGTCGAATTTTCGCCGGTAGTCGCCGAATGGGCGCAACTGGAGAAAGTGCGAAGATTCCTTGCGGGTTTGACACTTGGCGCGGTGATACTCGGTATCACCCTCTCTATCCTGCATCAATCCGGTCTTGGCGCCCTGTTCCTGATGGCGAAGCCGAAGATACATCCGCTCTGGTATTCGGAATTCATACCGATCCTCTTTTTTGTATCGAGCATCTATGCAGGATTATCTATGATCATATTCGAGGGTACGATCAGTCACAAAGTCTTCAAAGACCTGATAGGCGGACATGACCAACATCGTTATGAAGAGATAGTGTTGGGGCTGGCCAAAGGCGCGGCCATCACGATGTTTGTCTATTATTTCTTCCAGGCGCTCCTATTCATACACGAAGAACGCTGGGACTTGATTACGGATTTTTGGGGTTACTGGTATCTCCTCGAGGTTATCGGCCTTGTACTCGTACCATGCTTCATGTATGCCTACGCAGTCAGGAACAGAAATTTCGGAATAGTCAAGGTGGCATCCGTCTTGGCTCTGCTAGGCATTATTCTCAACAGACTGAACGTAACCGTGATTGCTTATCGCTGGTACGACGTGGATAAATACTATCCGTCCTGGGGAGAGGTGGTCGTGACGCTCATGGTGGTTTTCACCGAAATATGGATCTTCAGGTGGATAGTTACGCGTATGCCGGTCTTCAGCAAAGAATAGGGAAGGAGCCATGATGGAGTTCTACACTTATGTGAACATATTTGAGACCAAAGGGCTGGAATACCTGTTGTTACTGTCTTTTCTTGCCCTGTTCATATTCTTGGTGAGATACCTTGCGGGTCCGGCAAAGAAGAAACCGGTTCCAGGCGAGGAAAGATCGAGGACTGCCGGCTAAGCGGCGGCGGTCCTCGAGGTCGCGCACCGAAAAACCGGATGAGCACCGCTGCAACGACGCGTGGCTTCTGGATTCACCCATTGAAATTGCCGGATGATTGAAATGGGAACCAAGATAGCCTTGAAACTCATAATTGCAGTGGGCTTCATTACCATTGCAATTATTGGCGTGTTTTCCTACCTCACTATCGGCGCGCAAAGCGATGCTCTGCTTTCCCAGGCGGGCATACACGCCAACAAACTCAGCGACGCAATAAAGAACAGCACACTCACGAGCATGCTGCAAAACAAGAAAGAAGAAATGCATGCGATCGTAAATACCGTCGCGCAAGAACCGAGCATCCAGGAAATCCGGATATTCAACAAGGAGGGGGCAGTAACGTTTTCTTCGCGCAAAGAGGTAATCGGGACGATGGTGGATAAGCATGCCGAAAGCTGCTACCGCTGCCACACTGAAAATCAACCTCTGCAAAAGCTGTCGATGAGCCAACGAACGCGCATCTACAGAATCAGTCCGGATACTACCCGCATACTCGCGGTGATAAACCCGATTTACAACAGCCCGTCCTGCTATCAAGCCGCCTGCCACGCACACACAAAAGACCAGACGGTGCTGGGCGTGCTCGATATCAAGATGGATCTCGCGGACGTAGATCAGCAAATTAGGGACAACAAACTGAGGTTGATCGTTTTTGCGCTTATGGCGATTGTCGCTCTAAGCGTCTTTATCGCGTATTTCGTCAGGCTGTGGATTGGCAAACCGGTCAAGGAATTGGTGAAAGCGACTAACCAGGTAAGCGCGGGCAACTTCAGTTACACCATAGACAATGTCGGCAAAGACGAACTCGGAATTCTCGCGAAGTCGTTCAATAAAATGACCAAGAACCTGGCCGAAGCAAGGCTGCAACTTTTCCAATCCGACAAGCTCGCTTCGCTAGGGAGACTTGCCGCGGGAGTCGCGCACGAGATAAACAACCCGTTGACCGCAGTATTGACCTACAGCAGTTTTCTTCTGAAGAGGACCAAGGATGATCCGGCGGTGCAGCAAGACCTTGAAGTCATAGTCAGGGAAACGATACGAAGCCGGGAGATCGTCAAGAGCCTGCTCGATTTTGCGCGGCCCTCCGTTCCCAGAAAGCAGAATGCGGATATACATAAGATCATCAAGAGCGCGCTCGAAGTAGTCGCCAATCAACTATCGCTCAAGAAAATAAAACTGGATGCGCTTCTTGACATCGCATTCCCAGAAGTGACGCTTGATGCAAACCAGATCCAGCAGGTATTCATAAATTTGCTGGTTAATGCCGCGGACGCCATTGGAGACGACGGCGGTGCAATTTCAGTCGATCTAAGGTTGATTTCTCTTTCGCCATACGGACTGGCACAGATAAAGGCCGCGGTTTGTCCGAGAAGACATGATTTGATGGATGACGAAACAAAGATTAGCGGTCTGTCGACGATAAGAGTAAAGGTCGCGTCAAAGGGCAACGAGGGTATCGCCAACCTGGATCCTGTTTATGGAAAGCATAGACACCGGTACGGGATTGAAATCAGGAAAGGCCAAGAGCTGCAGGTATCCTGCCCGCAATGCAATAGCTCGTTGATCGACGCAAACGCGAACTGCCCCAAATGCGGGTCGCCGGCTTACAGTTTCGAAGTACCGCCGCATGGAATGTTCAAGGGTTGCGCAAATCCAGAATGTGATTGGCAAAAGTGGCAGGCAATGGATGAAGCGGGGCAAAAGGATTACATAGAGGTGAGAATAAAGGATACGGGGCAGGGAATTCCGCAGGAGGAGTTATCCAAGATATTCGAGCCGTTTTACACGACAAAAGGGAAGCATGGAACCGGACTTGGACTGGCGGTCACATGGAGAATAATAGATAACCATAACGGAACAATTAACGTGGAAAGTGAAGTTGGAAAAGGCACGACGTTTATCGTGCATCTGCCCGTGCAAATCTAATTGGCATGCTTGTTCTTCATTTGCCGCCGGCGTGCTCTTCCTCGATTTCCTCGTAGCCGGTGAACATGGATTTTATGTGGGCCATGCGGGTGTGGCCGAGGGTCGCAAGGTAAATGTGCATGAAAATAAATCCCGAAAAGAAGATGAATATCAGCACGTGGGCTGTGTCCACCACGCGCACTCCCCCGAGCATGTCGATCATGCCGGAGAAGCGCTTGACGTCCCACAGCAGGACCCCCGTAAAAAACAGTATGGGCACCAGCAGCAGCATGATGACTTGGTAACTCATGCTCTGCATTGAATTGAACTTTTCGTAGACGCTGACGTGGTGTGGATTGGGTTCGCCTTTGAAAATGCCGTAGCCGTAATATATGGCCTGGCGGAAGCTTGCGCGAAAATGCTTCATCGGGCTAAGTTCGGGGTGATACACGCGGATCTTGTCCGAAAACAGGTAGAAGAGCAGCCAGATGAAGAAATTGCCGATGAGCACAAAACCGATCCACTCATGCAGGACCACCGCCGTGCGGAACGACATCAGATCGATCAATCCGATGTAACGTATCTGAGCGCCGGTGATGATCATCGCCACGAATCCGAGCGCGTTGATCCAGTGCCAGATCCTGACGGGAAGCGGGTGAACGTAGATTCTCAGCATTGCGTTGTCCTTTTACTATAGAGGCAGCGGCGTCAGCGGGACGACCGGAGAACTCAGGCCAAACTGGGGTCCCGGTGTTTCAGGAGTCATCCTTCCCGCCGATCTTCTTCGCGTATCTCTTAAACAGCCAGCGGACCGTCATATGCCCCACCGGCACGCCGATGCCGCCCAGCACCGCGAGGGCGAGGAGCCAATCCAGCAACTTGATCCGCGTGCCGCCGATGGCGTAAAAGCCGCTCACCGAATCCACCGATATGATGGAGTTGAGGACTTCCGGTTTCGCGCCATAGCGCACCGGCCTGCCGTCGGGGCCGACGATGGAAACCGTGACGCTCTGGAACGGATCGGCGCCTTGCTGATGGCACTTGGCGCAGTCCCGGACCGCCTGGGCGCTGCGCGCGAGTTGATGCGCCTCGACACCGGTGCTCACTTCCAGGCGCCCGCGCAGCGTCGTCTTATTGTCTTTGCCCTCGCGGTTGAATTCCCGCAGCAGGCTTTGCAGCGCCAGCGCGTCCAGGCCGACGCCTTTCGCGTCGGCTGAGCGGGCCCGGCTTTCGAACTGCGGCACGCCCTCTTTCTCGGCCACGGGTTGCTGTGTCACGTTGTCGTACAGCCTGAGGTCGACCTTGCGCTTGGCCGTCGGCGAATGGCACGCGGGGCACGATACGGCATCGAAATGCCGTTTGGCGTTCGGCAGCCATTTCTGATGGGTATCCAGCGCACCTTCGTGACACCCAAGACAGGCAGTCTTCAGCTGGTCTGCTTTAGTCGCGGGGGTCACGTCGTGCGCGCGGTGGCAATTGGAGCAGGCGAGGGTGGCCTGGCCATGCACGCTGCCGGCGTAGGCACTATAGATGGAATTGTGACACATGCTGCACGGCGTTCCGGTCGCGGCGTCATAGGCGGCTTTGGCCATCACCGCATGCGGACTGTGGCAGTCTGTGCATATCGGCGCGCTCGGATTGCCGTCCCGGACCAGGGCGGCATGAATACTGCCCTCGTACAGCTTGAATGCGGGCGCGTGACAAGTCTCGCAGACCTTTGCCTGCGCGAGCGAATATTCACGGATACCGGCGATCTTCGTCTTGACCGGAGGATGGTTCTCGAACGACGTGTTGGCATGGCAGACAGCGCACCCGATCTTGTTGTGGACCGATTTCGCAAACTCCTGTCCGTCCACGTGCAAGGAGAGAGTTTGTCCGCTCGCCAGTTTCATCTCGAGTCCTTTGGCGGAATGGCAGCCAAGACATTGCTGATCGAGTTGCGAACGAGCGCTGGCCGCAGCGTGGGCGGACAGACCTGTAACAGCGAGCACTACCGCCACCAATGCCAGCCTGGCAGCAATGATCAGGTCCCTGTGGAACTTTGTTCCGGTCATTTTGAGTTTTCTCCGGCAGATCGCCTTTTCAGGCTTCTATTATTGTATATCGTTTAAACGCGTATTCCGGCTTAGCGGTCATCGCATCTGCTGCGCGCGAGCTAGCCATGCACCCCCCTCGTATCACGACTGCCAATGCCGTCTCAACAATTGAGCGGGGGGCATGCCGCCCCCCGGCTCCGAGCAAATGTGTGCCGCGCGATTTCCTTTCACTCCGAATCGTGCCGGCCGGCCAATGCCTTCGCGCCGAGCTTGCCCCACGCCTGGACCGCGAACCATGCCAACATGCATAAGCCGATTATGGGGCCGACGATGAAGAACGCCAATCCGATGAAAGGCGCGGCAATCATGAGGGCGAAGTTTTTCAGCGCGCTCGGTTTCGCCGGCGCTGCCGCTTGCGCAGCCTCTTCGGATTTCTTCTTTTGCGCTTCGATAGCAGTCCATGCCAGCATGCCCAGCCCTACGATGGGGAACGTGAGGATATAGGCGAGCCCGACGAAAGGCGCGGCGAAGAAGAGCGCGATGTTCTTGACAACGCGGGCGACGCCCCTTCTCTCGCTTGGCAGCGGCATCGTCGCCGGCTCGGCAGTCGCTGGCTCGGCAGTCGCCGCAGCGATGCTGTTCGACGCGTCTTTTTCGGACAGCGCTCTTTGTGCGCTGTTTTCGATCATTTCCGGCGAAAGCGGTTTGCGCAAGAAACCGGACACCCCTGCGGCCTCCGCCCTGGTTTGATTGTCGGGTGAACCATAGCCGGTGACGATGACCACCGGTAGCCACGGGCGTTTTTCCTTGACCCGCTCGGCCATTTCCAGACCGCTCATGCCTGGCATCTTGATATCGGTGAATACGGCGTCGTACTCTTCCGCTTCGAGCTTGTTCAACGCTTCCTGGCCGTTGCTTGCCGTAATCACTGCGTAGCCCTTGGCGGAAAGCACGCGGTCGAAACTCTTGCCAACCACCGGGTCATCGTCAACTACCAGTATCTTGCGTAAGGCGCTCATGTCATTCTCCTTGTCTCGATATGTGAATCTGTTGGTGTATTCCAGGCGGAATCGGCGCTTGCGCCGGCTCCACGCTCCTGCGCTGTTCTGTCCCTGTGCATGGCCCATTTTTTCTGCGTCATCGCGCCGTTCGCCACGTTGATGACGTCATCCGGACCGACGGGCTTGGCGAGGTAGTCAAAAGCTCCAAGCCGGACCGCTTCCTTGGCCGAATCCACGCTCGGGTAGCCGGTGATGATGACCACCTCGGTCTCGGGCCAACGCTGTTTGATGGTTTTGAGGACGGACATGCCGTCCATGCCCGGCATGCGCAGATCAAGCAGCACTACATCCGCAGGCTGTTGCTCCATCACCTGCAAGGCTTCGCCTCCGTCGCGGACGACTTCCACGTTGCAGTGCATGCTCGCCAATGTTCTGATATGGCTATGGCGCACGACCTCTTCGTCGTCTACTACAAGAATTTTTGTCTTCTCGTCCATTTTGGCCGCCTCGCATCTGATCCCTTGGTTTCAGATATGCAACGTCCGTGCCAGCGATGGCCCGAGAGGGTGTGTTTTATTAAAAATCAATCAGTTAAGATATGATGCCGCCAGGGTCAAGTGCGCGGACGCGTCCGCGGCGTTAGGCTTGAAGTACATTTTCTATATGCGCCAAACCGCTGCTGCAAAAATAATGCAGCGCATGTTCAAGCGCTTAGCGCAATTGGCGGCGCGTATTTTGTTTATACATCTTCGCCAGCGGCGCAGATGCGGCCGGCGCCGCGCGGGTACACGTCGCGCGTACTACTGGCAACGGTCCCTTAGAACCTGTTTCAAAATGAGGGGATACCTCCCCTCATACTCCCCTAGATTGGCCCGTTGCAAAACTCATTTTGCAACGGGTTCTTAGCTGGTGGTCATGCCGCTATGTCGCAGCAGCGCATCCACCGTCGGTTCGCGGCCGCGAAACGCCTTGAATGAATCGAGCGCCGGCCGGCTGCCGCCTAGCGCCAGTATTTCATTGCGAAAGCGCATGCCGCAGTCCATGTCGAGCGCACCTTTCTCTTCGAACAGGCTGTACGCGTCGGCAGAGAGCACCTCGGCCCATTTGTAGCTGTAATAGCCAGCGCCGTAGCCGCCCGCGAAAATATGCGAAAAATTGTTCTGAAAGCGGTTGTACGCCGGAGGTATCGCCACTGCGACGCGGCTGCGGATCTCGTCCAAGAGCTGTTGCGCTGTCTTGCTGCCTGCGACGTCGAAATCGTAGTGCAAATGCATGTCGAACAGCGAAAATTCCAGTTGTCGCACGGTCTGCATGCCGCTCTGGAAATTTCTTGCGGCGAGCATCTTGTCGTACAGCACGCGCGGCAGCGGCGCGCCCGTATCGACATGCGCGCTCATGTGCGCGAGCACCTCCCATTCCCAGCAGAAGTTTTCCATGAACTGGCTCGGCAGCTCGACCGCGTCCCACTCCACTCCGTGCAAGCCCGAAACGCCGAGGTAATCGACCTCGGTCAGCAGGTGATGCAGGCCATGGCCGAACTCGTGGAACAGCGTCAACACTTCGTCGTGGGTCAGCAGCGCCGGTTTGCCACCGACTCCAGCGGGAAAATTGCAGGTGAGGTAGGCGACTGGTTTCTGCACCTGAGAGCCAAGTCTGCGCCGGCTGATGGCCTCGTCCATCCAGGCGCCACCGCGCTTCGTGTCGCGCGCGTAGGGATCGAGATAGAACTGGCCGATCAGGTCTCCACCCAAATCGATTATGCGGAAAAAGCGCACCGCCGGATCCCAGGTTTCGGCTTGATCCGGCACGATGCGCACGGCAAAGATCTGTTCCACCACGCGGAACATTCCGTTCAGCACTTGCGCTTCGGGAAAATACTGTTTCACTTCCTGGTCGGAGAAGGCGTAGCGCGCAACGCGCAATCTTTCCGAGGCATAGGCAAGGTCCCAGGCTTCGAGGTGAGGCAAACTCAATTCGGCCGCGGCGAATGCGCACAGTTCGGCGTAGTCCTTTCTGGCAAAGGGCAACGCCTTGGCGCCCAGGTCCTCCAGAAAATTGAGTACTTCGATCGGCGTCTGCGCCATTTTCGGCACGAGCGACACCTCGGCATGGTTGGCGTAACCGAGCAGCTGCGCCGCCTCATGACGCAGCTTGAGTATTTGCGTAATCAGCGGCGTATTGTCGAGTTCGGGCTTGCCGAATTCGCTCGCGCGCGTGACATAAGCGCGGTACATTCTTTCACGCAGTTCGCGCCGCGCGGCGTATTGCATGAAAGGCACATAGGAGGGCGCCTGCAAGCCGAATCGCCAGCCGGGCCTGCCGTCCTTCTGCGCCGCCGCGCGCGCGGCCTCGATCACGTCCTGCGGCAGGCCGGCGAGTTCGTTCGGGTCCTCGATGTAGAATTCGAACGCATTGGTGGCATCGAGGAGGTTTTCGGAAAACTTAGTCGATAGCCGCGCCAATTCCTCCGAGATTGCGCCAAAGCGGCGTTTGTTCTCTGGCGACAGCTCCGCGCCGGAGAGTCTGAAATCGCGTATCTCGTTTTCGACGATTTTGCGCTGCGCCTGCGTGAGCGTGCCGTATTCGGGCGCGGCCCTGAGCGCCTTGTACTTCGCATACAGGGCCAGATTCTGTCCCAGCTCGGTGTAGTACTGGACGATTTTGGGCTGGCTGGCGTTATGGGCCGCGCGTAGGTCCGGTGAATCGAGCACGCCGTTAAGATGGCTCACCACCCCCCATGACCGCGCCAGCCTTTCGTTCGCATCCTCCAGGGGCGTTACGAAATCGGCCCAAGTGGCGGGCGTGCCGGGCTGGGTCAAGCGATCGATCAGGGCGCGATTTTCCGCTAACAGCCGGTCGACCGCGGGGGCGATGTGCGCCGTTTTGATTGCAGCAAAGCGGGGCAGGCCGCTGAAATCGAGTAAAGGGTTGACGTCGTCGTTCATGTTCATCATTTCCAAATGGGGGGTTCTAGGGTCCGTTAACCTTTAGCACGTCGCATGCGCCAGATGTTGACAGACCCTGGGAGCACTTCGCGCGCTCGCGCGGGCTATGCCTGGGTCTTCAGCACGAACTGCACCAGCTCCGCGACCGAGCTCGCGCCCATTTTCTCCATGACGCGCGAGCGATGCACTTCCACCGTCTTGATGCTGATGGCGAGCGTGTCGGCGATCTGCTTATTCAGCTTGCCGGCGACAATCAAGCCGAGCACTTCGCGCTCGCGCGGGGTCAAGCTTTCCAGGCGCTGCGTCATCGACGCGCTTTCGGCGCGCCTTGCGGCAGCGGCCCGATCCTGCTTCATGCAAGACTCGACCAGAGCCAGCACGTCCTTGTCGTTGAACGGTTTCTCGATGAAATCGGCGGCGCCTTTCTTGAGCGCAGACACGGCCATAGGCACGTCGCCATGCCCGGTTACGAAAATCACCGGCAGAGTCGAGGCGCGCGCCTGTAGCCGCTCGTACAGGTCCAAACCGCTCATGCCTGGCATGCGCACGTCGAGCACCAGACAGCCGCAGAGGTCGCTTCTAAAGGCTTCCAGAAATTCTTCCCCCGATGCGTAGGTCTCGACTTTGAGTTCGCGCGACTCGAGCAGCCACTTGAGCGAATCGCGCATCGCCTCGTCATCGTCGACTACGTACACTTTCGGTTCGCTCATCGCGGACTCACTGGAAGGGTAAAGCTGAACACGCTGCCGCCGCCGGGATTGGCTATCGCCCACAGGCGTCCATTATGAAATTCGATGATTGAGCGACAGATATTGAGGCCCATGCCCATGCCGTCGGGCTTGGTGGTGTAAAACGGATCAAACAGTTTCTGCGTTTGCCCGACCACTACGCCGTGGCCACGATCCGCGACTCTGACTTCGATGAAATCCTTGCCGTTGGCGCGCGCGCTGATGTCCAATTCGCGCTCGCCGCGCGGGGTGTCGTGCATGGCCTCGATGCCGTTTTTCAATAGGTTGAGCACGACCTGCTCGATCATGATCTTGTCGGCGTAGGCGTCGGGCAGATCGGCCGGAACGCTGACGCTGATACGCACACCCGCCTTGCGCGCTTCGAGCTCGGCGAAACCTATGACCCCTTCAATTACGTCGGCGATCTGCACTGCGCTGCGATTGGGCTCGCTCTTTTTGACGAAATCGCGCACGCGGCGGATGATCTTGCCCGCACGCTCGGCTTGCGCGCTGGCTTTCTGCATCGCGGCGAGCAGTTCTTCCGGATGATAGTCGTTCGCTTGCAGGCGGTTGACGCAACCCATGTTGTAATTGGCGATTGCCGCGAGCGGCTGGTTCAGCTCGTGCGCCAGGCTGGAGGCCATCTCGCCCATGGTGATCAGGCGCGAGCTCTGCTGCAGGCGCTCCAACTGCTGGTTGTTCAGTTCGTCCATCTTCATGCGATCGGTGATGTCGGTGGCGATTTCCATGCGCACCACGCGCCCGTCCACCCACTCGATCGCGCGTTCGCGCAGTTGGTACCAATGTCCATTGAGGCTGTTCTGCAGTTCGGCCTCGTGCAATTCGAGCGGAGTCTGGTGCGGGGCGAGTTTTCTTGCGGCTTCCATGAATTGCGACTGATCCGCACGGCAGGCAGCGGTCACCTGCCATGAATTGCGGCCCACGCAATCGTAGCCGTAGATGTTCTTGAACGCTTTGTTGGCAAACAGTATCTCATCGGCTTCAAGATCGGCGACGCAGACGGCGGCATGCAGCCCTTCGAGGACCGCCATGAAGCGCTGGTGCGACGCCTCGAGTTCCGCGCGAGCGCGCTGCTGCTCGGTGATATCGTGGACAGAAGCCATCGAGCCGGCCTGCCGGCCGCTTGAATCGACGAGCGGCGCCTCGTACACGCGCACGTCGAACAACTCGCCGTTCTTTCGGCGAAAGTGCGACTCGATACCGCCGCGCGGCGCCTCGCCGGCGAGCGACTGCTGCAGCATGCGTTCGTGCTCCGCCAGGTCTTGCGGAGCCCAATAGGGGAAAGGTGCCGCGGTGCCGACCAGATCCTCTTGCGCATAGCCGACCATCCTGCAGAAGGCCGCATTGACGTAGCTGATGCGGCCACTCATGTCGACGGCGCGCATGCCGGTTGGCATGGATTCTTCCATTGCCTTGCGAAAACTGTATTCGGCTCGCAGAGCATCCTCGGCGCGAATGCGCCGCGACAGATTGTTGCGCAGCGACCATAGGCTCCAAATCACCAGTAACGACAGTCCGACGATCAGCAGGTTTGTCAAAGTCTGTACCGGCCAGGCCTCGGTGCGGTATGCGGTCACGCGCATTCGCATGCCGTTGCCGGGCGGATCGAAGTTGAGGCTGTAGGTGAGGTCCTCGTCGCGCGGATATTCGGTCGAGTTTTCCGCCAGCACCTGATTGCCGGTGCCGATGAAGGTCACGTGATATTTTTCCGAGAACCATGCAGGCACCAGATGGCGCAACATGCCTGGCACTGAATACCCCGCAACCGTGGCCCCGAGAGAATCGGGACCGCGCCGAACCGGCACGAACAACTCGATGGCGGGGCCGCTGCGCTCGCTGATGTAGGCGTTGGTATATGCCGGCCGGCCGCGGCTGAGCGCGGCGGCGAAGGTTGGTCCGCGCTCTAACGATGCGAGCGCGTCACCTATGCTCCAGTCGCCGCTTTCTGTCAGAGAGGAGTAACGGACGATCTTGCCGGCATCGACCCAGGCGATGTTGGCCAGGTGCGGGTTGATCTTCAGGTACTCGTTCGCGCGCGCCTGGAATTGTGCGCCGCCGATCTTGTCCTTGGATACTTCAACCGCGAGTTCTTGCAGGAATTCCTGGTCGGACTGCATGTGCAGGCGCAGGGTCTGCTCGGCCCACTGTACGTCGCGCCTCAGCGTCCCCATTTTCTGGTCGAATTCGCGCTTTTGCAGCATCCATAACAGCGCGATCATCGCGAGGATGAAGACCCCCACAGCGAGATTGGGCAGCGTCCATTGCCAGCCCTGGCTGGATCGGACGGGTAGGTTGTCGGTGCGCTTACGGCTCATTGGGGGGTGCGAACGATTCCGGATGACTGGGGCGTGTTTCACCTGCAGCACATGCCATCAAGTGCCTTGTGCGACCTAGCTACATCAATGTTCAATCATAATCCTAGCATGGGTGCGAGCGCAGCCACCTAGGCATCAAGTCGATAGGCGCATGATGACAATTCCCCTTGCCGAGCGCATTGGGGTTTTCCCGAGCAAATGCGCGGTCTGCGTCGCCTCCGACCGCGGGCCCGCCTCAGGGGTTGTCCCCATGGGGCGCTCCTGCGGCGCCGCCACACTTGGCAACAGAGGCTGCAGCATGGGTAACCGGTGCTTCTGCTCAGATTGCATCCTGCATGCGCCGAGGCTGATGGCCCCGGTTTATTTTGGGGTTAAGCCCGCCGGCCTGCCACACGCGCAGATTGCCGTTTCGGCCCCGCGAAGGGGTCCCTGTATAATGACTGGCGGTATTCTGCAATTCGCAATGCAAGCGGCTTGCAAGCGTCATCACCGGAGCATTCAACAACCGGTGAGCGTCAGCCGCTACAGCAAATGAGGGGTTGCCATGTCATCCATTCCCGATTTTTCTTCCGCTAACGACAACGACCCCGATCTTATTGAGACGCGGGAATGGCTGGAAGCACTCGAAGCGGTATTGGAGCGCGAGGGCGGCGAGCGCGCGCACTATCTGCTGGAAAGATTGATCGACAAGGCGCGCCGCTCCGGCGCCTATCTGCCGTACAAGGCACAGACCGCTTATATCAACACCATCCCGCCGCACATGGAGGAGCGCTCGCCTGGCGATGCGGCGCTGGAGGATCGCATTCGCGCCTATTGCCGCTGGAACGCGATGATCATGGTGGCCAAGGCGAACAAGGCGGCAGGTGAGCTCGGCGGTCACATCGCCAGCTTCGCTTCGATGGGCACGCTCTTCGGTATCGGCCAGAACCATTTCTGGCATGCGCCCAGCGCCGAGCACGGCGGCGACCTGGTCTACTTCCAGGGCCATTCGGCTCCGGGCGTCTATGCGCGCGCGCTGCTCGAAGGCAGGCTCACCGAAGAACAAGTCGTCAACTTCCGCCGCGACGTGGACGGTAAGGGCGTTACCTCCTATCCGCATCCGTGGATCATGCCCGACTACTGGCAGTTCCCCACGGTATCTATGGGTTTGGGGCCGATCCAGGCAATCTACCAGGCGCGCTTCCTCAAATACCTGCACGCACGCGGCCTCGCCAACACCGAAAAACGCAAGGTGTGGGCGTTCCTCGGCGACGGCGAAACCGACGAGCCCGAGTCGCTGGGCGCCATTTCCATGGCGGCGCGCGAAAAGCTCGATAACCTCGTGTTTGTGATCAACTGCAATCTGCAGCGGCTCGACGGCCCCGTGCGCGGCAATGGCAAGATCATTCAAGAGCTTGAAGGCGATTTCCGCGGCTCGGATTGGAATGTGATCAAGCTGATCTGGGGTTCGTACTGGGACCCGTTGTTTGCGCGCGACAAGGACGGGATACTGCGGCAGGTGATGGAGGACACCGTAGATGGCGAATACCAGAACTACAAAGCCAACGATGGCGCTTTCGTCAGGAAACATTTCTTCGGCAAGCACCCGAAGCTGCTGGAGATGGTGTCGAAGATGAGCGACGCCGACATTTGGCGCCTGAACCGGGGCGGCCACGATCCGCACAAGATCTATGCGGCCTATGCCGCTGCCATGAGGCACAAAGGGCAGCCCACCGTGATTCTGGCCAAGACGGTCAAGGGTTTCGGCATGGGCAAGATCGGCGAGGCCAAGATGGCCACCCATCAGCAAAAGAAGATGGACACAGAGTCGATCCGCCAATTCCGCGACCGCTTCAATATCCCGATCGCCGACGATAAGCTGGAGGACCTGCCGTTCTATATTCCGCCGGCCGATTCGCCCGAGATGAAATACCTGCATGAACGGCGCCGGGCGCTGGGCGGTTACCTGCCGAGCCGCCGGCGCAAAGCCGACCAGGTACCCGAGGTGCCCCCGCTTTCGGCACTCGACGCGGTGCTGAAAGCCACCGAGCGGGAGATATCGACCACCATGGCTTTCGTGCGCATACTCACAGCGCTCCTGCGCGACAAGAATCTGGGCAAGCATATCGTCCCCATCGTCCCGGACGAAGCGCGCACCTTCGGCATGGAAGGCATGTTTCGGCAGCTCGGCATCTACTCGCTGGCGGGCCAGAAATACGTGCCCGTCGACCGCGACCAGGTGACCTATTACCGCGAGGACAAGGCGGGCCAGATCCTGGAGGAAGGCATAAACGAGGCCGGTGCATTCTGCTCCTGGATCGCCGCCGCGACCTCCTACAGCACCAGCAACGTGGTGAGCGTGCCGTTCTACATTTTCTATTCGATGTTCGGGTTCCAGCGAGTCGGCGACCTCGCCTGGGCCGCGGGAGATCAGCGCTGCCGCGGATTCCTGCTCGGCGGCACCGCAGGGCGCACTACGCTGAACGGCGAGGGCCTGCAGCACCAGGACGGACACTCGCACATCCTGTCCTCGGTGATCCCGAATTGCGTCTCCTACGACCCGACTTTCGGCTACGAACTGGCACTGATCATCCATCAGGGCTTGAAGCGCATGGTGACGAACCAGGAAGACGTGTTCTATTACATCACGGTTATGAACGAGAACTACCCGCATCCTGGTCTGCCCGAAGGCGCAACAGAAGGGATACTCAAGGGGATGTACCTGTTCAGAGCCGCGGCCAGGCCCAAGGCCAAGACCGCAGACAAACCGCTCGTCGTGCAGTTGCTCGGTTCAGGGACGATACTGCGCGAAGTCATCGCCGCGGCCGATTTGCTGGAGACGGACTGGGGCGTCGGCGCAGACATTTGGAGCTGCACGAGTTTCACCGAGCTGCGCCGCGACGGTCTTGCCTGCGAGCGCTGGAACCTGCTGCATCCCACCGAAGCGCCGCGACTATCCTGGGTCGAGGTGAATCTCAAGAGCCGTGCCGGACCTGTGGTCGCCGCCACGGATTACGTCAAGACCTTCGCCGACCAGATCAGGCCGTTCATACCGAACGGCAGGTCCTATCGCGTCCTCGGCACCGACGGCTTCGGCCGCTCCGACACGCGCGAGAAGTTACGCCATTTCTTCGAGGTCGACCGCCACTGGATTGTGCTGGCTGCGCTCAAGGCCCTCGCGGATCAGGGCGATATCAAGGCATCGGTGGTGGCGGCAGCAATCAAGAAATACGGCATCGATCCGGACAAGCCCAATCCGGTAACGGTATAACAGGGAACAACCATGACCAGCATCACGGAAATCAAGATTCCAGACATTGGAGACTTCAAGGACGTCGACGTCATCGAAATCCTGGTCAAGCCGGGCGACAGGGTGGAGCCCGAGACCTCGCTCATCACGGTGGAATCGGACAAGGCGACGATGGAAATTCCGTCGCCCATAGCCGGAACGGTGAAGGATGTGAGAATCAAGATCGGCGACAAGGTGTCGGAGGGCACGCTGATCGTGGTGCTCGACACAGTTGAAGCGGGGACTGGCGCAGCGCCGAATGTCCCGGCCCCAATCCCCGCAGCCTCTGCCGATGCCGATGCGATTGTGGCGAAGGTCGAGGAACGTGCGGCGCCAGCAGCGGCGGCGCCGGCCGAACCGGCCCTTGCGGGCATGCACAAACCAGCGCCGGTGCCGCCCGAACCTATCGCCGAGGTGCTCCTATTCAAACCCCATGCGAGCCCGTCGGTACGCAAGTTTGCGCGCGAACTCGGTGTCGAACTGGCCAAGGTGCGCGGATCCGGTCCTAAGGGCCGCATCACCCAGGCAGACGTGCAGGCGTTCGTCAATGGCGCCATGTCTAAGGCGCCAGCAGCGGCTCCGGCCGCGCGCGCCGCGGGCCTCCCGTTCAATCTGCCTGAATGGCCGGATGTTGATTTCGCCAAATTCGGCCCGGTTGAATCCAGGCCCTTGTCGCGCATCAAGAAGCTCTCCGGTGCGAACCTGCACCGCAACTGGATTTCCATTCCGCATGTGACCCAGTTCGACGATGCCGACATCACCGATCTCGAAGCATTCCGCAAGGAGAGCGGCGCAGCGGCGGAAAAACAAGGCTTCAAGCTGACCCTGCTCGCCTTTATGATCAAGGCCTGCGTTAACGCCTTGCGCCAGTTCCCCGAATTCAATGCGTCGCTTGACCGCGCTGGCGAAAATCTGGTGCTGAAAAAATATTTCCACATCGGCGTGGCGGTCGACACGCCGGAGGGCCTGGTGGTGCCGGTAGTGCGCGATGCCGACAGAAAGGGCGTGTACGATCTGGCGCGCGAGCTCGCCGCTATCTCCGCGCTCGCGCGCGAGCGCAAGCTCAAGCCGGGCGACATGCAGGGCGGAACGTTCAGCATATCCAGCCTTGGCGGTATCGGCGGCACTGCCTTCACCCCCATCATCAACGCACCCGAGGTGGCCATCCTCGGTGTGTCCAGATCGGTGACGCG
>Ga0209514_10000351_pt1 | contig 97272 bp, 108 predicted proteins | sample Subgrocontami58m_FD_187452 | JGI IMG/M metagenome (GOLD analysis project Ga0209514, IMG submission 187452) | Subsurface groundwater microbial communities from S. Glens Falls, New York, USA - GMW37 contaminated, 5.8 m (SPAdes) (version 3) | ecosystem: Environmental > Aquatic > Deep subsurface >... | reverse complement strand
TTCCAGAACGCCTTGTGTCATCATTTGAGCACCTCGTTGGTGAATGTTCGTGTCGTCACCACGCATTCTATACCCTGATATATCAGGGGCCAACGAGGTTTTTCATTTTTCTGACGGTGAATCACGGTTGCGACGACACCAGGCTAGTATAGTGTTTCATAATTAGCTTGGCTTATATCTTCACATCGGTTAGGAGGTGAGGCTGATGCGAACCGCGTGTGACATTGTGCTTACGGACAAGGAACGAAGAACGTTGCAACGCTGCTCGCGTGGTCGAAGCACCCCTGCGCGATTGGCGATTCGATCGAGAATTGTTCTGTTGGCGGCAAGGGGCCTGATGAACAAAGACATCGCCAAGGAGGTGGGGACTTCGCGTCAGAGTGAAGGGCTGCGGCGGTCGCGATTTACCGGGGGGCGCTTGAGTAACATTGACCATGATGCTCCAGAGGAGGTCGAAAGCCGACCCGTCGGGACAGGGTTGCCCGTCTGATTCTGCAGAGGACAACCCAGACGGTGCCGCTCAACGCCACACGCTGGAGCGTGCGAACGTTGGGAAAGGCATTGGGGGATCTCTCCTACGATGGTGCATCGGGTTTGGAAAGCCAACGGGCTCAAACCACCCGAGCTGGCCATTCAAACTCAGCAATGATCCGAGATTCGTGGAGAAACTTGTCGATATGGTTGGTCTGTATGTGAATCCCCCGGAGCATGCCCTGGTGCTCTGCGCGGATGAGAAGAGTCAGATTCAAGCGCTGGATCACACGCAGCCGGGCCTGCCGATGAAGAAGGGATAGACGAGCAGACCCAGGCGGAACTCGATCTGCATCTGATCATCGACAATTACGCAACACACAAACACCCTGCTGTGCAGCGTTGGCTGAAACGACATCCGCGCCGCCATATGCATTTTATTCCGACTTCAAGCTCCTGGTTGAATTTGATCGAGCGATGGTTCCGAGAGCTCACGAATAAGCGCCTTCGCCGTGGCACGTTCCATAGCGAGAAGTGCCTTATTCAAGCGATCATGGGGTACATGGTCGAACACAATAAGAACCCCAGATCGTTTTCCTGGACAGCCAAGGCCGATACAATCCTCGCTAGAGCGGGCCGCGCTAGAGCTGTCCTGGATAAGTTAGCATCAGCGTGAAACACGACACTAGGAGCCTGTCGGAGAAAAAAGTGGCCCAGCACCCAGAATCCCGGCTCGCGGTCGGAGCCGTGTGCGGTATACTGAGCGCATGAAAACATTCAAGCCGTACCATCCCGACCAGCTGTTCCTGTTGCCCCCGGCCCTGCGTGACTGGCTCCCCGAAGATCATGTGGCCCTGTTCGTCAGCGATGTGGTGGAGGCGCTCGACCTGACGCCGATCGTCGCGGCCTACGAGGATGGCGATGGACGCGGACAGCCGCCGTACCACCCGACGATGATGGTCAAGTTGCTGGTGTACGCCTATGGGCAAGCCGTCCTCGCGCCAGATTGAGCGGGCGACCTACGAGGAGATTCCGTACCGGATCCTGGCGGCCAACCAGCATCCCGATCATGACAGCCTGGCCGCCTTTCGGCAGCGCCACCTGCCAGCCCTCGCGGGGCTGTTCGGCCAGGTGCTGCAACTCTGTCAGCGGGCCGGGCTGGTGCGCCTGGGACACGTGGCCCTCGACGGGACCAAGATCCTGGCCAATGCCTCCAAGCACAAGGCGATGAGTTACGGCCGGATGGGTGAGGCCGAGCAGACGCTGGAGCGCGAGATCGCGGCGCTTCTCGCGCAGGCCGCTGCCGTCGATGCTGCGGAGAACGCGCAGGACGGCCCAGGCACTCGCGGGGACGCGCTGCCCGCCAAACTGGCCCGCCGGAAGAGCCGCCTCGCCAAGATCCGGGAGGCCAAAGCGGCCCTGGAGGCGGAGGCGACCGCGCGAGCCGTTCAGGCAGCGGACGCCGCGCAGACCACGCTGGCTGAGCGGGCCCGCCAGATGGCCGAGACCGGCCGGACGCCGAAGGGCCGGCCGCCTACGCTCCCGGACCCGACGAACGCGACGCCCGCCCCGAAGGCCCAGCGCAACTTCACCGACCCCGAGTCGCGGATCATGAAGGATGGGGCCACGAAGAGTTTTCTCCAGGCCTACAACGCGCAGGCGGTTGTGGGCGCAGATCATCGTGGCCGCCGCCGTCACCCACGCGGCGAACGATACAGCGCAACTCGTACCGATGCTGCAGTCCGTGGAGGCCAATCTCGACCGGAAGCCGACGCAGGCCTCGGCGGATGCGGGCTACTTCAGCGCCACACTCGTGACGGACACGACCCTGCAGGGCATCGATCTGTACGTGCCTCCGGACCGGCAGCACCATGGGGAGGCGTTCCCGTCCGACAGCGACCCCCCGCCGCCCGACGCGCCGGTCATCGTGCAGATGCGGCACAAACTGCAGACCGTCGCCGGACAGGCGATCTACGCACTGCGTAAGGCGATCGTCGAACCCGTGTTCGGCCAGATCAAGGCCGGGCGTGGCTTCCGGCGCTTTGCGTTCCGGGGACAGGCCAAGGTGACCGCGGAGTGGCTGCTGATCTGCCTCACGCACAACCTGCTCAAGCTGTTTCGGGCGGGGTGGACCCCCCAGAGGGCGTGACGGGCACGGCCAGGGGCGCTTCGCGACCGAGACCCTTCGTGCTCCATGAACGCTGGCGTGCTCCCACAGTCGGTCGGGACACGACGCCTTATGCTGTAACGTGAGTTGCAACGCTATTTCTCCGACAGGCTCCTAGGAATATCTATGAGGCCGGCGACATGGGGGATCCTCGTCATCGAACTGGCTACAGCTCTGACAGTCTTGCTCATTGGGAAGCCTTCACAGTAATCCTGCAGGCCGATGGGTTTCCTGCCTAAGGCCCAAGGGGCCGGGGCGCTCCTCTTGGAGGGCCGATGTAGCCTCTTTCTCGCCGCCTTGTCCATCTCAACGCTTTTTTCAGTTTATCCTCCCCTTATCTCGTATGTCCTCGTTCCGTTGCTCTTCTATGGGGTTCTCCGGGTCTGGCGAAGGCCCTGCCCCTCAGGGTCCTTGGCCTTACACTCCTCAAGCTCTTCAGCGTCCTTGTCCTAACTAATTCAGTGATACTGTACAATCTGGCAGTCTCCGCAATCTCGGCTGCCGGTCAGGTCAGTGAAAACTGGCGGAACCTCCCCTGGTATCCGTCTATTCTTGAGCTTCTGGGGCTTCTGCCCCACTTTTCCTCCGAAGGAGGGGGGATTACCGGTAAGGTTTCTAGCTTTCGGCCTTATCCCTGCCATCGTCGCAGTCATTGTCTATGGTCTCTACCGGGCGTGGAAGGACGGCCAGTGGTTCTTGATGAGCACAGTAGCACCGCGTACGCCCTGTCGGCTGCGACCGTTGCCTCTCTGATGGATTACGCCTAGGGCTACTACAAGCATGGAGTCGTGATCCTCTTCGCCTTCCTGTTTGCCTTCGTCTATGGGCTCCAGGCCCTCTGGCGAGATGAAAGAGCTTGGAGAGGGCCCCTTTCCATTATTTGCGGGGGGGGTCGTCCTCTCAAGACTCGTGACTGCAATGATCACCTTTTCCGGAGAACCTCCCAGGTTTGTGTCTCCCAATCTGGCCTCTCTAGGGACTGTAAGGAGGCTGCTTCAGAGAGAAGAGGTTGTCTTCATCGATGAACACGATGTAGAGTTACAACTCTGGACCAGCTATTTCCTGTGGGGAACACCCCTCTCCCTTCCTCCAGCCTTCGAGCTGTGGGGATGGTGGGGATTCTCCTCTGTGTCCTGGCGGGGTGACCCCCTCCGTTTTTACCCTCCTCAGGCAGCCTATGCCTTGGCAAGGTTGGACGAAATCACGAGGCCAGACGCTGAGCCCGTCTGGAGCAATGCCGGTTATACCGCGTAGTTAGGGAGTCCCTCCCTCTTTTTTGGCCGGGGATGGTACGGTCTTAAGGAAGGATCCGCCCCAGTTCGTTGGATGGTCGGGAGGGGACGGTAGGGCTGAGGGTCTTCAGCGCTCGGGACGCCTCTCGACTAGCCCGCTTCTTTGGATGCCAAGACCATCGATGTCTGAGCGTAGCCTTTCAAGAGCTTGCCCTCCATTATCCTGGACAGCTCTTCAGGCTGTTGGTATCATTCCATATCTCTTCGTGTGTCGAACATCCCTCGATCCTCATAGGTTGGCACAACACAGGCTGGGAAAATATCCCCCCAGGCCCGAGGGGATGAAGCTACTGGGCGCTCAGGAAGGTCTCAACGGGGGACGATCGGTGACCCCACGTCTTACAACCAACCCCTAGCAAGGAGGCAAGAACATGCGTATCTCAAAACGGATGGCGATAGCGCTCATCACCGTAGTGCTCCTAACAGGATTTACCCTCGGACACCTGTCTTTAAAACTTTCCCATGCCCAAGGTGTCCTCCCCATTTCACGGGGAGCGAAGGCCTCTCACCTTGGTCCCGTTATTGACCAGATGCAGAAGCATATCGACGAGCTTCAACAGAATCTGAAGGCTCTCAGAGAGGTCAAAGATGCGCTCGTGGCCGGCGAGAAGATCGAGATAATCCCTCAATTACCCGTGAAGCCGCTCAAATAGCTAATGGTCTCCATATCAGGCACCACAGGAGGACAAAGCCCTGTTTAAAGATGGGCTGTTATAGCCCAGGACGCACAAATGTTTTTTCTGTTACATTGCTTCTTAGGACGCTGAATATCTCTTGACAAACCTCAGACCTTGTACCATACATTACGTATGTATTACTCTATGAGGCGGATGATGAGGCGCCTGAGTGGAGGGAGAGACCTTGTCCCCATTGGATTGCGTGGCCCTTTCTCATTACTTGGTCCTTGCGCCATGACGAACCCTCGCGAGAATCGTCTCCGGGGCCAAAGCATCGGCCTGAGACTTTATGGGGTACTGGGGTGTATTGTCCTGGGTTGGCTCCTCAGTTGTATCCCTTCAGGGGCCATGGCTGGAGGGATGCCAGCGGAGTATTCGGCAGAGCAGGCGGCCCAGATCGGCAAGATGACCGTGGTGTCCACGATCTATGTGAAAGGGGAAAAGACTCGAGTCGAAGTCCAACAGAACGGAAAGAAGACGGTGACCATATACCGGAAGGATAAGGGGTTCCTGTGGGTACTCTGGCCTGAGCATCAGGCCTATATGGAAGCTCCTCTCTCCCAGTCAGACTCTCGGCGCGAAGGGGATCCTTTGGCGAATGAGGAACGGAGCCTCCTTGGAAGGGAACGCGTCAACGGATACGACGCCGAACACTTTAAGGTTGTTGTGAAGGGTCTTGAAGGGCAACTGAGTACGTCCCAGGAATGGGTGGCAAAGGAGCTGCAGGGTTTGGTGGTCCGTCGCAAAACCGATCTTGGGCAGGTCGACATCCACAATGTGGTCGTTGGTATCCAGCCAGAGGACCTCTTTGAGATTCCCAAGGGGTTTCGCAAGATCTCCTTCGGCCCTCCGGGAAAGAAGGAGTGAGGGAAGGCTGGGGTCTTCCTGGAACCCCAAGCAGTCTGTAAGGCCTGGTCTTGCGGTCTCTCAGGCTGATGGACAGAACGTCAGAGAGAGGAGGTACATGTGGGGCTGAGGAGTACCGTGGTGAAGCAGCGTGACGCTTGTACCAGATCGATGCCATGGCAAGTCAACGATTTTCTGAAAGGGGGTCCGACAATGAACCGGCAGCGAGGCAAAAAGCGGGTCATGACATTGGCTGTTGTTCTGGCGCTCATGCTGGGTTTTGGAGCTCCAACAACAAAGGAGGCGGAGGCAGGGCAGACGTTCATTACCTTCCTGGCTACTGGGGGTGGGTTCACCTGCGGGATATTTGTCATTAACTTCTTTGGCAATCCCGTCACAATTACCGTGGATGCGGCTGTTGCGACTAGGTTAGTCAACACGGTAGCCTCTTTCAATTTAGACGGCTTTGAGGGAATCCAGATTGATTGTAATGCCCTCACGGGTATCGGGGCGGGGACGGGGACCAACTTCATGTCGGTCTTCCTGTCTCAGGCTCCATCGCTTCCACCCCAAGCCTTCGGGTTCATGTTTCTGCCTTCTACAATGGGAGGGGGAGTGGTGGTTCCGTACACGTTCTCCCTCTTTACGTAGCCGGGTTCTGGGCGTGAGCTAGAGTTGGAAGTCCATTCAAAGAGGTGAGTGCGAGGGAGAGGGCCAAGGGGTCGTCTCCCTCGCGCCTTCTCTCGATGCTCTACTGGAGAAGAGGTATGAGATGAGAACCTGCCCTTTCCGGCGATGGCAGTTCGTCATGGGAATGTTATTCCTTTCTTTTCTCGGTGCTGTCCGGGAGGCCCCTGCCCAGTCACAGTCACGGGGGGAGCCCGGCCAATCCGAGAAGATCGTGATCCCCCCGGAGGAGTTTGAAAAGGGCGTCAAGCGATTCAATTTTGGGGAACTCACCCCAGAGGAGGCCATAGAAATTACGGGGTTTATGTCCAAGTCTAGAGAAGGGTTTGTTCCCCCCGTGCCAGCGCCGAGCATCCCTCCTGGAACCGGGGTTGCACCTCAGATCACTTCGGTCTTCCCCCAGATCCCCCCCGCAGTCGCAGGGACGCGCGAAGCCTTGGGGAGATGGATGATGTTCCAGGCCGAACTGCTCAGCAAGCTTGCCAAAAGCTATGCGGCCTACGGCGGGGAGCTACTGCAGCAGTCTTCCCAGGGAACACCCCCTAAACCGGCCACTCAAACGAAAGGGAAATAGGAAAGCGGGAGAATGGAAGAGCCCCTTCCTGCATCCCTGTGAAAGGCCGACCAACCACTCCTGGCTGGGTTCTCATTCACCTACCCCTCTCAGCCCCTCCCACCGGGTTGGGCCACGCCGACTGATTTCCCAGTGCTGGATATCGGATAACGATAAGAAAAGTGGCGGAAGCCACCGGCCACTGATCTGACAGCAACGTAGGGCGATGATTGCGTTGGCCCCTTTGACAGTCCATCTCATTCCAGACTGCTTGAGCCTCTGCCACACGAGGTGTTCTCTCCCCTGCGGTTTCTGCACAGCGAGACTACGCAGAACAGCTTGCAGCATGAATAGTTTGGTGTCCACTATTGACATCCGACCTCACCCGCCCGTAGGCGCGCAGGAGGTCACCCCAAGATGAAGATGGAGGCGACAATATGTATCCATTGAGCAGCAGACAAAACATCTGGGCAGGTGTGCGGTGGTTTGTCAGCGGTGTGGCAGTGATGACCGTACTGGCGTCTGGGGTCGCCGCTGGCCAGGATGTGAGTGGTGCAGCCTACCCTGGGGCACACGTCGAAGGCGAGTTTACACCTGCCCTTCCCAGCGTGCGTGCTCTGCCGCAACGGCGGCTGCCACAATCTCGACCGCCAGCGCAGGTGGTTCTCGACCGTGTCGAGGCTGCACGCTTGAAGATGGAGGCGACAGACCAGCTAGCTAAACCTGGGGTGCCGCTACAGATTGGCGTCAGCCGCGATGTGCCGATGCTGCGTCAGACGGCGCACACCTCGGCGCTCCTGTCCTGGACGTCCATTCCCGGTGGGCAGATTGCCGCGATCAGCCTGACGTCTCCTGACGCCCTCGGCCTGCGTCTGGGCTTATTGGTTGATCATCTGCCGATGACGGCCCTGCTGCGGTTTTATGCCCAGGGGTCGGAGCAGGTGTTCGAGGTCTCTGGCCAGGAGATCAGGGACACCATCGCCCGCAATCGTGCCGCTGGCGACACAAGCGATGAAGCCCGGACGTACTGGTCGCCGGTCATCGACGGCCAGGAGATCACCGTGGAAATCGATCTGCCTGCCGGAGTCGCTCCAGATACGGTGAGGTTTTCCATCCCGCGCATTTCCCATTTGTTTTCCTCGCCCCTGGAGACCAGCGCCCTGCACAAACAAATTGGCGATGCAGGGTCGTGCAATCTCGATTCCATGTGTTACACATCGACATGGGGAAACGAATCCCTGGCGACCGCCAGAATGACATTCACGGAAGGCGGTAGTTCTTACCTCTGTACGGGTACGTTGATGAGTGACAGCGATCCCGCCACAGACCTTCCCTATTTCCTGACCGCTAACCATTGTCTGTCGACGCAAACCGTGGCCTCGACCCTGCAAACCTATTGGTTTTATCGTGCCGCAAGTTGCAACAGCGGTACGTTGAGTCCCAGCACCCAGACCTTGACCAGCGGGGCCACACTGCTCTATGCCAGTTCGAATACCGATACGAGCTTCTTGCGACTGAACAGTCCAGCCCCAGGTGGGACGTGGAAGTCGGGGTGGTCGACAGATCTGCCGGTGCTCTCCACCCCGATCGTTGGCCTCCATAATCCGAAGGGCGATTTGCAAAAGATCAGTTTTGGAACCATCACCGATTACGCCAGTTGCCACGACATACCCTTCACTGACTCCTTTACCTGCAGTCCAGCGTCCTCTGGCAGCGCCGACCATCTTCAGGTTGTCTGGAGCCAGGGTACTATCGAGGGCGGCAGCAGCGGTTCCGGTCTTTGGGCCGTATCCGGCAGCGACCACTACCTGGTCGGCCAGTTACACGGTGGAAGCAGTTCCTGCGCCACGCCCACTAGCCCGGATTACTATGGTAGTTTCCGTGTCGCTTACAATGCGGCGCTGTCTCAATGGCTAGGAACCCCCTCGGTGAACTACACGTTGTCGGTGATGGGCGGCGGCACGGGCCAGGGTACGGTGACGGGGACGGGAATCAACTGCACGATCAGCGCAGGGAGTACGAGCGGGACGTGCGGTGCGAACTACGCGTCTGGAACGGGGGTCTCGCTGACCGCAGCGCCCATCGGGGTCTCGACCTTCGGCGGCTGGGGCGGCGACTGCGCGGGATTCGGGACCGCCTTGATCTGCTCGCTCACCACAAATGGGGCCAACTCGGTGACCGCGACGTTCAGCGCGGCCATATCTCCTCCCACTGCGGCGGTAACGCTCAACGCATCAGCCTTCCACACGGGCCAGACGATCACCTATCAGGCCACCCTGACCCCGGGGTCGCCCCCGACGCAGGTGGACATCTACCTTGGGGTCCTCCTGCCCGATGGGGTAACGTTCCTCTCCTTAGTCCCCAGTCCACGCGGTACGATCGTCTTTGCCTCCCCCTCCGGCCCGGTCCCGGTACCCTTCGCGACCAACGTGACGCTCACGCAGACCGTTGTGCCATTCCCGTATACCTTCACCGGCGGTGAGGCAGTCGGTACCTACTATACCTATGCCGGCCTCGCCGTGGCGGGGAGCGATCCCTTGCAACCCGCGAATCAGCTTAGCGTAGGGACCCAGCCCTTCCAGTTCACCCCATGAATGAGCGAGCGGGATGACTCCCTCTTACACCTGACGCACCGCCAATAGCTGGATCGGCCGTGTGAGGGGGTCGCTTTCCCAACAACAGTTGAAAAAGGCCCTGTCTGGTTATTGTGTGTCTCATTTCTGAAAGTCATGAATCCGAAGTGGAAAAACTCACGATTGCCAATGCCGTTCTTCCAAATTTGAAAAAGCGGTTCTTGACACCCAAAAACGGGCGGTGGTAGCCTCCGCTTGAAAAAGGAACTTCCTATCAATGAATCAATGGCGAGCCGTCCATCGGGCTCGCGCCGGTGCTCGTCCAGCGCATACAGGACTCCTGGTGGAGCTCTACTGACGAGCCCAAGTGGGTGAGGGGCAGACCTGCAGGGCGAGCACATTGCCGGTGTTCTTGAGCGTCTCGATCATCAGCGACGGAGGAATCGATTCCTGTAAACGATTCTCCCGACCGAACGTCTGGTGCATCCTAACGGAAGATTTCACCTTTCAGAAGGGGGGGTCCTCATGTATCGAATCGTCGCGTGCATCATCGCGCTCCTGACCGTCGGCGCGGCTGGCGTCGTCTGGGGCCAGGAGCTGAAGACTGAGGAACAGAAGACGTTTTACGCCATAGGGCTCGCGCTCAGCCAGAATCTCGGGTCGTTCAATCTCAGCGAGGCCGAGCTGGAGCTGGTGAAGTCAGGCCTCGCCGACGGGGTCCTGAATCGGACGCGGAAGGTCGAGCTGCCCGCGTACACCGGCAAGATTCAGGAGTTGCAGGCGTCGCGTCAGGCCGCCACCGCCGCCGCCGAGAAGAAGCAGGGCCAGTCGTTCCTCGATAAGGCCGCCGCCGAGAAGGGGGTGACCAGGACGGCCTCGGGCGTGATCGTCACCACGCTCAAGCCTGGCACCGGACCCTCGCCCGCGGCCAGCGACAAGGTGAAGGTGCACTACACGGGCACCCTGATCGACGGCACCGTCTTCGACAGCTCCGTGCAGCGCGGGCAACCGGCCACCTTCTCGCTCAACGGTGTGATCAAGTGCTGGACCGAAGGCGTCGCCACCATGAAGGTTGGCGGCAAGGCCAAGCTGGTCTGCCCTGCCGACGCGGCCTACGGCCTCCGGGGGTCGCCCCCGACGATCAAGCCTGGCGCCACGCTGGTTTTCGAGGTGGAACTGCTGGAGATCGTGAAGTAACGCACCTGAGGGCCGTACTGACTCCGCCACGCCCGGCCGTGCTAGCATCGCGGCGGGGGGTGGGGACATATTCAACGACGTCGTGATGTCGAAGTAGGTCTGCCCGCCTTCATCGCGACGTCTCGCCCAAGGGCGCTGAGCTGGGATTCGTGCTGGTGCTGGACCCCACGCATCTCGCGTCGTGCCCTATCGCCCGGGCAATAACCGCACCGATGGACTGGCCAACGGTCTCGAGAACCCGCACATGGGAATGATCTTCTTGGTGCCTGGGTGTGGGGACATGCTGCGCGTCAACGCTGCGTCTCCATTATCAGCGACGAGGAGATCATGGCGCGCCTAGCCGTGCATGGCAAGCTCCCCAAGGTCGCGCTCGGCGTCGAGGTCGAGGAGGCGTACCTGCACTATTCCAAGGTCTTCCTCCGTAATATAGACTATAGATGGGGCTTGAAAGAAGGATCGGACAAGACGGGGCATGTGGCGGATTGCTTCGAGTTGTTGTTCGATCCGGCCGCGCAGTGTCTCGCCGTTCTGCAGCGGGACAAGTTCCTCGACGTGAACCTGTTCTCCACGCTCCGGGATGCGACGGTGGTCATCGAACGCTGGCGGCGGGCGTAGAATCAGGTTCGCCCGCAGAGCGCACTGGGCTCTCGGCCCACAGTTCCGGGAGCACTCGAACTGTACCCGATGTACGCATGACTACCATTAGAAACGGAACCCACTAAAAAAGAGGTTCCTCACTGTTTGGAGTGGGTAAAGCCTTCGAGTATACTCCATGGGAGAACAGGCTATTTGGTTACTCACCCTCATGCGAGGAGGACAGCACGTATGGATCCAGAAACGCTCTTCGGTATGGCCTTGGGACTGATGCCGCCGTGGCAGATCAGGCGCATTGAGTTCTCGACGGAGACCGCGCGATTGGACATCTATCTCGACTTTCCGCGCGGGGCCACCTTTCACTGTCTGGCGTGTGGTGTGGCAGGAGCGAAGGCCTACGATACCGCAGAGGAGGCCTGGCGGCATCTGAACTTCTTCCGGTACGCGGCCTACGCATGCCCGTCTGCCTCGCGTCCAGTGCCCTGACGCCTGTGGGATCAAAACCGTGGAGGTCCCCTGGGCTCGCCCTGAGAGCGGCTTTACGCGGCTCTTTGAGGTCCTGGTCATAGTCCTTGCACGGGAGATGCCGGTCTCCGCAATGGCCACTCTACTGGGCGAGCATGATACCCGCGTGTGGCGCGTGATCCACCACTACGTGGAACAGGCCCGGACGCAGCAAGATTGCTCGGCCGTCCGCCAAGTCGGGATGGACGAGACCGCCAGCCGCCGGGGCCATCAGTATGTCAGCCTGTTTGTGGACCTGGAGCGAGCTCACGTGCTCTTTGCGACGGAGGGCAAGGATGCCGGCACCGTCGAGGCCTTCAAGACCGATTTGGAGGCGCACCGAGGGCAGTCCGCGCAGGTGACCGAGGTGGCCTGTGATATGTCCCCGGCCTTCATCGCCGGGGTGCGGGCCCAGTTCCCCACGGCCCAGATCACCTTCGACAAGTTCCATATCATGACAGGGATCAACGAGGCGGTGGATCAGGTGCGGCGGGAGGAACAGAAGAGCGAGCCCGAGTTGAAGGGCAGTCGGTATGCCTGGCTCAAGAATCCTCCGAACCTCACCACGAAGCAGCACGCGACTCTGAGCCGCCTGACGCATCGCACACTCAAGACCGTTCGGGCCTATCATATTCGGCTCACCTTCCAGGAGTTCTGGACACAACCCGCTGAGGAGGCGGACACCTTTCTCCGCCAGTGGTTTTTCTGGGCCACACACAGCCGCTTACTGCCCATGCGAGAGGCGACCTACACCATTAAACGCCATTGGGCTGGGGTGCTCCGTTGGTGTACCTCACACATCACTACCGGCGTTCTCGAGGGGATCAATAGTGTGGTCCAAGCCGCCAAGGCCAGGGCGCGAGGCTATCGAACGACTCGGAACCTGATCACCATGGTCTATCTCATTGCCGGCAAGCTAAAATTTGCCTTACCCACATGAAACAGCGAGGAACCCTAAAAACTTCCTCCACGCTACCCCTCCAGCAACTGGTATTTCCCTGGAGCCAACGATTCTTCCGGAACCAAGATGATCTCTCCGCCGTAGGTCTGCTGAAGCGCTTCGATTACCTCGCCATCCTCAGCTCGGAACCAGTCGATCAGGTCGGGATGGGCACGGATCCGGATCATGGGGATCCGCTTGCTGAACAGCCGCCACTCTACCTCTCGAAGGACTTGATGGGCGATGGAGGGAGTTGACCGGACGTAGCCAAGACCGCCGCACGCGGGGCAGGAAGCGCTTAGGGCTTTGTTCAACCCTTGGCGGACCCGCTTCCGTGTCATCTCGACCAGGCCCAGCTCTGACAGGAGCGAGACGTTGGTGGGGGAGCGGTCTGGCTTCAGCGCCTCCTTCAGGTCCTGGAGCACCCGATCCCGGCTCTCCTGCCGAGCCATGTCGATGAAGTCAATGATAATGATTCCACCCAAGTCTCGTAAGCGCACCTGGCGCGCGATCTCCCGGGCCGCCTCCAGGTTGGTCTTGAGGACCGTCTCTTCAAAATCGTGTTTACCGACATACTTTCCGGTGTTGACATCGATGGAGACGAGCGCCTCAGTCTCCTCCAGCACGATGTAGCCCCCTGACTTGAGCCACGCCTTGTGTCGCAGTGCCTTCTCAATCTCTCGTTCAATGCCGAACGACTTGAAGATCGGCTCATCCTCGGTGTACAGAAATAGATGCGACTTCAGATCTGGATGCAGCGACTCGGCATACTCCAGGCACCGCTCGTACTCCGCCGGACTGTCTACCACCAGGCGGACCACCTCCTTCGTGAAGAGGTCGCGGAAAATCCGGAAGATCAGGTCCAGGTCCTTCTGGACCACTGCCGGGGCGGTGAGTGTTTCGGCCTTATCTTTGATCTTTTTCCAGAGGGACCGAAGAAATTCGAGGTCGGCCTCGATCTCCGCTCTTTCCTTGCCGATCCCAGCAGTCCTGACGATGACCCCCTCCCGTTGAGGATTAATCTCTTCGATGATCTGCTTCAGCCGGGATCGTTCCGCCTCGTCCTCGATCTTCCGCGAAACCCCGACGTGCTGCTCGGTGGGCATATAGACCAAGTGGCGACCGGGCAGGGTGATGTGGGAGGTGATACGAGCGCCCTTGGTCCCGAGGGGCTCACGGGCCACCTGCGCGACAATCTCCTGGCCCTCCTTCAGGATCTCCTCGATGCTGGCCTGTGGGCGGCGACCTCGAGAGAAGTTGGGACTTGGCTCCTCGGAGAGGGGTTCTCCAGACTCGCCATCCTCGCCGATGGTGAGCATCTGCTCATACTCCTCCACGTCCTCGAAGATGTCCCGAACGTACAGAAAGGCATCCTTCGCCAGGCCCAAATCCACGAAGGCCGCCTGCATCCCAGGAAGGATTTTTAGCACACGCCCTTTGTAAATGTTTCCGGCAATACTCTTATTCTTCGAGTCGTCGATCAACAGCTCGACCAGAATACCGTCCTCCAGGACGGCCACTCGGGTTTCCACTATGGAAGAGTTCACAATGATCTCGCGTTTCATTGAGCGATTATCGCTTTCTCCTTAAACAGGCGGGTTCCTCAACGTTAATGCTCACAAGTGGCAAGAGCAATCACTGCTCGCCATCCAGGATCAGCGCAACCCTTGCCACACGCAACTTCGCTTCCCATTCATCACACTGGCCGTCGAGCGTATCTTTTAGCAGGTGAGCCATAATCACGTGCGGTCGCACACTGCTGCCATGACCCGTACTCAGGCGGAGGTCCCAACAGAACGCACTTCCCTCTTCGCGCAGCGCCACCAACGCCAGGATCTGCGGCCGGACATCGACGTCAACAAGCCTATCCTTTCGCCTGACGCGGACTGGGAGGCTTGGTCGATCGAGCCACTCATTGCAGAGCGTCTGGGAGCTGAGCTTCGCTCGGATCTCCCTGGAGGAGCCATTCAACGGCAATGAGACTCGATAGTTGAGCTCCCGCACCAACGGTGTGAGCGAGGGCGCCGCCAATGGAACCTCCCAGGCCCGGAGCAGGTGTAACTCCGGTGCCAGGGACCGATTGACCCGTGCCACCAACTCCTCTGGGGCTATGGCCGAGATCAACTCGATGTCCGCCAATTCCTGCCACCCTTCGACCCCCACTGGAAGCGCCATAGCACACGCGAGTTTTGGCTGGGGGTTATACCCCTGAGAGTAGGCTACGGCTATCCGAGCCCGACGCAGCGCCCGGCCCAACGCCTTCATCAACTCCAAGTGAGAAAGATACCGCAGCACCCCGATCTTCTGAAAAATAAACCGGATGCGCTGCACTGGCGCTTCACTTTTAGGGTGAGGGGTGAGGGGTGAGGGGTGAGGGGTGCAACTCGTACTTTGCGCCTCGCACTCTGCCCCTAAAATCCCCCCGTGCCCCCCTTCTGAAGGGGAGGGGTGGGAGGATTTCGCACCTCGAACTTTCATTCCGACCTCTTCCGCCCAGGTCGGCCAGTTGGGCATACAGATCTCGCCACAGGCCGTGCATGGAGCCGTGTGGCAATCGGCCGTCCCGCGGACCTCTACCGCCTTCTTGTACTCTCGCTGCAGGAACGGCTTGTTGACGCCGATGTCGATATGATCCCACGGCAGCGGCTCATCCAGGTTGCGCGGCCGATTAGCGATCGCCTTCGGATCGATCCCCGTCTCGTCGAAGGCCTGCATCCACCGGTCGAACTTCAGATGTTCAGTCCAGCCATCAAGCCGACACCCGAGCTCATGGCCACGAAGGATGGCTCGACCAAGCGAACGGTCACCCAGGGAGAAGACCGCTTCCAGGAAGGAGGACTGGACATGATGCCACTTGTACGACACTTTCGCCTCTCGCAACTTTCGCTTCAGGAAATCCTGCTTTTCCTTGAGGATCTCCATCGGCTCCTGTGCGAACCACTGGAAGGGGGTGTGGGGCTTCGGGACGAATGAGGAGGTGCTGACCGTCAGTCCAAAGCCTCGAGCCGACTCCGCCCGCGCGACCCGCGCCGATTCCCGCGTGATGCGAATCATCTCGTCCAGGTCCGTCTGCGTCTCGGTCGGGAGCCCGATTATAAAGTAGAACTTCACCGACTCCCAGCCGGATTTGGCGGCATTCCTCACGGCCATAAAGATCTGCTCCTCGTCGAACCCCTCCTTATTGATCACCTTTCGAAGCCGCTGGCTTCCGGCCTCCGGCGCGATAGTGAAGCCGGTCTTCCGAACCCGTCCGATCTCCTCGGCCACATGCGGAAAACGGTTCAGGGCTTCAACCCGCAGGGAGGGGAGCGACAGCGAGACCTTCTCCGGCAGGAGATCCTCCATGAGCGGGCGGATAAGATGAGGGAGATCGGTCAGATCGGCGATGCTCAACGAGCCAAGCGAGACCTCTTCATACCCCGTCCCCCGTCTTGCCTGCAGCGTCATCTGCATGATCTCTTCGGCGGATCGCTCTCGAAGCGGTCGGTAGATGTAGCCGGCTTGACAGAAGCGGCACCCCTGCGTGCATCCACGCATCACCTCGATGCTGACGCGGTCGTGAACGATCTCCATGAATGGGACCAGAAATGCGCCATAGTCGATCCCATCGAGGTGGATCGCTGTCCGCTTGCGAACTGTCTCACCTTGGTGGAGCGCTGGCACGTAGCAGCCATCGATCTTGGCCCATGCCTCGAGGAGCTCTTCACGCCGCCCCCCCGATGCTTTCCACTGCAGGACCGCTTCACAGATCTCTATAATCGCTTCCTCCGCATCGCCGAGCAGGAATAGATCGATAAAGTCGGCCATCGGCTCCGGGTTGAAGGCGACAGGACCACCCGCGATCACGAATGGATCCTCTTCGCGGCGCTGCTCGCTCTGGAGCGGGATACCGGCGAGGTCCAGCATGTTCAGGATCGTCGTGTAGGAGAGTTCGTACTGCAACGTGAAACCAATCAGGTCGAAATCCGCCAGGCTGTAGCCGGATTCAATGGTGCAGAGTGGAACCCGCCGCTGCCGCAGCAGTCGCTCCGCATCCACCCACGGCGCATAGGCCCGCTCCGCCATAAACTCCGGATGCCGGTTCAGGACCTGGTACAGGATCTTCAGGCCCAGATGAGACATGCCGATTTCGTACGTATCAGGAAAGGCAAGTGCGACTTTGACCTTCGCGTTGGCGGGGTCCTTCTTGACGGCATTCCATTCCATCCCGATGTACCGGGACGGTTTACTCACTGCAGGGAGAATCTCATCCACTATCACTTGCCGAAAGCTATGCACTCACGCGTCTCCTTGTTCGCACACGGTAACTACTCAGGTAGATAGACTGTAGGCTTTTAGACTATAGGAACGCGCACAGATGAGCCAGGCATTTTCTGAATGCGCTGCGAACATGATGGAGACCGAAAAGGTCCGGGCGCCTTGATTCGGTTCATGCGCAACGACTAACAGCCTTCAGCCTACAGCCTAAACACCTTGTAGTTACCGCACACGGATCACGCCACATCCGCCAAATCATACACTATGGCTATCTCAAAGGCAATCTTCGGCCGATTCGGGTGATTCAGGCCGCGTCACGAAGTTCTTTCGAGACAGGCCCCACCGTGAGATAATGGCGCGAACCCAGAGGTGACCACTCAATGAGAATACTGGTACTCTCCGATCTGCACGCCAATCTGGCGGCACTCGAAGCTGCCACAGCAGAGGAGTTTGACCGCTTGATCTGCCTTGGCGATCTGGTTGGCTATGGACCCTCCCAGAACGAGGTTATCAGGTTCATCAGAGAGCGCGCCTTTGTGGCCATCCGCGGCAATCACGACAATGCCTTGGCGCTTGACGTCGAGTGTCGCTGCTCGCCAGCGAACAAGGCGTTGGCGGAGGCAACCCTCGCCTACCATCGCACCCTCCTGAGCAGCGAGGACCTCGACTGGCTGCGGGCGCTACCCGGCTCGGTCGAGTTCACGCTCGACGGCTACCGCTTTGCAGCCTTCCACGCCACACCTCGTGACCCGCTGTATGGATATGAGATCACGCCCGAACTACCCGACGATCAGCTCCGCGAGCAGATAGAAGGGGTCAAGGCTGACTTCATCCTCCTGGGACACACGCACCTGCCGATGGTGCGGGGGATCGGCTCGCGGGTCATCGTCAACCCCGGCAGCGTGGGCCAGCCAAGAGATGGTAACTTTGAGTGTAGCTACGCTATCATCGAAGACGGCGTTGTTGAGCTGAGGCGCGCCAAGTACGATCTGTCCGGAACCGTGGATGCGCTGCGAAAGCTACCGCTTAGCGGTGAGCTGATCGATCAACTGATTTCCATCCTTGAGCAGAGCGGACCCCAATGAGTCTCATTAGTATAAGTCAAATGAGGAGGATTCGACGGTGAACTTTAAAAGCTTGCCGATTGGCAATAGTGCCCCGGTTATTGTCAACGCCGTCGTGGAAATCCCTTCGGGATCCAGCAACAAGTACGAATACGATGTGATCTTGGGCGTGTTTCGGCTGGACCGCGTATTGTACTCACCGGTGCACTATCCGGCCGACTACGGATTTATCCCGGGCACGCTCGGTCAAGATGGGGACCCGCTCGACGTTCTGATCCTCATCTCCCAGCCGACATTCCCTGGTTGTCTGGTCGAAGCCCGGCCCGTTGGGATGCTGGACATGGTCGATGATAAGGGGATCGATGAGAAGATCCTCGCCGTAGCCCACGGCGATCCGCGCTATCAGCGGATCGAGGATCTTGCCGGCGTGGAGCCTCATGTACTGAAAGAAATCGAGCACTTCTTTAACGTCTACAAGAACTTGGAAGGGCGAACGAGCCTGACGTCCGGTTGGCTGGGTCGAGGCGCCGCTCATGAGCGTATAGAGACCTACCGCGTCAGGTAGTCAGAGGGTTCGCATGTTTGGCCTCAGCCGGAACGTGGTGGCGCTTGGACTGGTCAGTCTGCTCACCGACGTCAGCGCGGAGATGATCTATCCGCTCCTGCCGCTGTTTCTGACCACCGTACTCGGGGCAGGCCAGACCTTCGTCGGCCTGGTGGAGGGGATCGCCGAGAGCGCGGCCAGCCTGACTAAGCTATTCTCCGGGTGGCTGTCCGATCGGCTCGGCCGGCGCAAGGGGCTGGTGGTTGTCGGCTATACCCTGTCCACGCTTACCCGCCCCCTTGTTGCCTTCGCCTTCGCCCCATGGCACGTCTTGCTGGTCCGATTCACGGACCGTCTTGGCAAGGGGCTGCGCACCTCCCCGAGGGATGCCCTTATCGCCGGCTCCACCGACTTGGCCATCAGGGGAAGGGCCTATGGCTTCCATCGTTCGATGGATCACCTGGGAGCGGTGGCAGGCCCGGCCCTGGCCTATGTGCTCCTCCTGCTTCTGGGTGGTGGTCAACTCAGGACCATTTTTCTGCTCGCGGCGATTCCCGGCATCCTCTCTGTCCTGATCCTTATCTTGAAGGTGAGCGACATCCAGGTCAATCCGACAGCGGATCCCGAAGCAACGTCGGGCACTGGCCGCATGAATAGACAACTGACACGTTTCCTCTTCGTTGTGACGCTATTTACCCTGGGCAACTCCAGCGACGCCTTTCTCCTCCTGCGAGCGCAGGAAGTTGGCATCGCCGTCGCCCACCTGCCACTGCTGTGGATGTATTTCCATGTGGTCAAGGCGGCCACAGGAATGCCGGGCGGGATGCTCTCCGACCTCAGGGGAAGACGGGGCGCAATCATTGCCGGATGGCTGGTGTACGCCGTCGCCTACCTGGGTTTCGGCGCCGCCAGTCAACCCTGGCATATCTGGGTGCTCCTTGGTTTCTATGGGCTGTATTTCGGGCTCACTGAAGGGGGAGAGCGGGCCTTGATCGCCGACCTGGTCCCACCGGACCGCCAAGCCTCTGCCTTTGGTCTGTTTCACTCCTGTATCGGGATCGCCGCCCTGCCCAGCAGTCTACTGATGGGCTACCTCTACCAGTCCTTCGGCGCCGGACCGGCCTTCACCGTCGGCGCCGCCCTGGCCGGCCTTTCAGCCCTCCTGCTCTTTATCCTGTTCCGTCCTCCATCTCCCCAGACATCAAGGGTGTAGTGCGATAGAATCACCTTGTGAGACGTTTTCGATGACATGAGGCCGCAACGGGCAGCGAGATGGGGGATGGGTAGGAGTGTTGTGCGGCGGGAGGGGTGCGAAGATGAAATTGGCAAACCGCACCAACAGCTTGCAATACCTTCACCCGAGCTGATCGGCAGGCAAGGCGCGTCTTCTGTTCTGGCCCGTCATTCCGTGCTTGACACGGAATCCAGTCGGGCCCTCTGGATACCGGCTTCCGCCGGTATGACGAACTCGCGGCAAGCCGCGGGGTATCGACCCTCAACGAAAATGATGGAGACCGAAAAGGTGCTGGGCGCCTTGATTCGGTCCATACGCAACAACTAACAGCCTACAGTCTACAGCCTAAGCACCTGAGTAGTGACCATAATTCTGGTAACGTTAGGAACTGCCGGCCCTGTATTGGCGCAAAGGCTGGCGGAGCACATTGGGCGTTACGTTACGCCTTGAGCTTGTTCTCGATCATGATGTGAATGATCGGGGCTAAGATCAGTTCCATTGCCAAGACCATCTTGCCGCCCGGAACCACGATGGTGTTACGGCGTGAGATGAATGAGCCGTTGATCATTGCCAACAGGATCGGGAAATCAACCCCGAAACGTTTCGGATCAACAAAGCGGATCACCACAAAGCTTTCATCTGCGGAAGGGATATCACGCGCGATGAATGGGTTGGAGGTATCCACAGTAGGCACGCGCTGGAAGTTGACGTGGGTGCGTGAGAATTGCGGGGCCAGATGGTTAATGTAGTCCGGCATCCGGCGCATGATGGTGTCTACCGTTGCTTCGGGCGAATAGCCGCGCTCAGCATGGTCACGGTGGATTTTTTGAATCCATTCCAAGTTGACGCTAGGTACTACCCCGATGCCGATGTCAACATGCTGGGCGACATCATAGCCGCCGTATTTCTGGTCTGGGGAAACGTCTTTCACCAAACCGTGCAAGCCTTCATAGAACAGAACGTCGGTGTTGCTTTCAATCTCTTCCCACGGGGTAAATTCACCTGAACCAGCATTGCAGGTGATACCCGCATCCGCCAATCGCTTGCAATGAAATACCGCTTCTTCAGCGTTATGCAGGTAGTGACGCTTTTTGCCAACCCCCGCTTCACCATAGCTTTTGAACAGCGCTTCGAGTGCGTGGAAGTCGTTGGCTTCTGGGCCGAAGTGGCTGAAATTGTGTTCACCCGCAGAGCGTTCCTTGAATTGCGTGCGGGTTACGCTGTGGAAACTATCACCTTCAATAATCGCGGAGATAATTTCCTCGCGGCGAAAAATGTTTTCAAATGCACGTTTAACAAAGGTAGTACCCGCCCCAGATGAGCCGGTGACTGCAATAACTGGATGCTTTTTTGACATGGAACTTCTCCTCAGAAGATTTTTTGGATGCGCAATCCCGGAACATTCTAGCCGAACGCCAGGTGGCTGTATATATTTTTTGATAGGGGTTGTAGTAAGTGGGCAAATGGCGCGCTACCCATTGCTATACATAGCGTCGTAAGTCGCAACAATGAACGGCATTCCCGCGAAGCTTGCCCCCGCATGTTTTAAGTGGGGAGCGGGAATCCAGAAAGGCACTGGATTCCCCCCGTATTAAGTACGGGGCAGGCTTGTCAAGCCCGGAATGACAAACTGCCTGAGACTTATGTCGTCGTGTATAGTACTTGGTTGCGGAAGTTAGCGTGTATACATTGTGAGGACGCCCTTCGGCCCGCCCGCATCGGTTACGCCATCGGTGGCCTCAGCCTCATGATCCGATTTGTCATGCCACCGTCATTGCATCTTACGGGATCGCCAAGGTTATGACGCGCAAGGAACGATACAGATTATCTACGATTCCCTTCTTACCGAGGGAGCAAGAGTTTCCTTTCGGCCTTCTCTATCTCCTGTGAGGTCTTCGTTTCGGCTTTCTCTACGTGCCCTACGGCCGTGTCGTGCGCCTTCTCTGTTTGTTCCTTGACTTTCTGCTGTGTCTGGATCGCCTTGGTCTCCGCTTTGCGCTTCCGCTGCTCGACCTTTGCCGCCGCCTTCTCCGTCTCCTGCTGGGCTTTCTTCTGCGCCTGTTCAGCTTTCATGGCTGCCTTGTCCGCGGCGTTCTTTGATTTCTCCTCCGCCCTCTCTATGGCCCCTTTGGCCTTCCCTTCCGCTTTCCCCCGTTCCTCCGCCGCCTTTTGTTCAACCCCGGTCTTGATGTCCGAGATCGTCGGTACCGTCGGGATGACGGGCGGTTGGTATTGGGCAAAGGCCCACGTGCTGAACAGCAGCGCGCTCGTGACGGCACCGGTAAATGTGAGAATCTGTTTCATCTGCGAGCCCTCCTTGGTGAGAATGCTGTTGATGAACGATACGCTAGAGTGTAAGAACTTTCACTACGGTGTTTCTCCATCGAGCTGAGCATAGACAAGGCATTGCACGGTGTCAAGAGTGGTGATTGGGGAGGGGTGGGGAGAGCGTGGGAAGGCATGGAATAGCGATCAGATGCGTTACTGAGACGTACAACTTGCCGGCAGTTGTGGGTCGGATCGGATCGAGGGTGCGAAGCAACGAGGGGAGTGGGGGCTTAACCCGGGAGGAACTCCGGGCGGATTTGCTTGGTGATCAGGCCTTGCTCCCATGCTAAATTCAGGAGATGTTCGAGGCCCCGTCTGGTTTCCTGATTCCAGGTACGGGTATCCTCGTTCACATACATACCGACGAATCGATCGGTTAGAGCCACATCTAATCCACGACCAAACTGCATGGCGTATTGAAGCGCCTCTTGTCGGTGAGCCAGGCCATAGTTGATACTGGCCTGAAGATATCCCGAAACTTCCAGACAACACGGCTCACCCAGATCCTTGCGGATAGCATTGGCCCCCAGAGGCAGTGGCAGCGCGGTCTGCTCGTACCACCAGGTTCCGAGATCCAGCAACTTGGTAAAACCGCTGGCATCGAAGGTGAGCTGCCCCTCGTGGATGACAAGTCCGGCATCCGCCTCTCCGCTTTCGACCGCGTCGAAGACCTGGTCGAAGGGGACCTCGACAGCCTGAAACTCACTCAGGTAGAGCTGCAGCACAAGGAATGCCGTCGTGAGTCTACCGGGAACGGCAATTCGCTTGCCACGGAGGTCGGCCGGATCGAGCGCGCCCTTCGCCACGAGGATCGGCCCGTAGTTCCGTCCGATGCTGGCGCCATGGGGCAGCAGAATGTAGCGGTCAGACACATACGCGTACGCATGGGCTGAGATCGCTGTCACCTCCAGCCTGCCTTCCATCGCCCAACCGTTCAGAACGTCGATCGCTTCGAGGATATGCTGGAAGCGAAACTGGCCTGTGTGGAGTCGCTCCTTGGCCAGGGCGTAAAACATAAATGCATCATCAGGGTCCGGACTATGTCCGATCCGGATGAGACGTGTCTCCATGCGCTGTCCGCTTTCTAGCCCAGGTCGTTCAGGGTCTCGTGAATGGTCTTTTGAATGCAGGTGAAGATCGGCGTATCGCGAAGGGTAAAACGACTGGCCTCGGTCTCACGGAGTGCCATGATAAGCTCCACGAAATCTGCCGGCCTGTCGCTTTCAAATGCTACCACAAACTCCTGGTCATCGAGGCCAAATGAGTAGGTGGTGTTCAGTTTCACCGATGGAAACTTGTGACCTACCTTGATATGGGCATTCATGATCTCCTGACGCTGATCGATCGGCAGCAGGTACCAGTCCCGTTGCTTGACGAATGGATAGACGAACAGGTACTGATGGTCACCGGGGATGATTGTCGCTCGACGGCCCTCCTGATCGGGATGGAGATGTTTGGCCACATAGGTCGAGCGCCTGGACATGGCGACGAATGAGTAGGGCGTCGTCAGGTAGGCGCCAAGCACCGTCCCGTTGAGCTGTCGTGACATCTCCTGCAACAGATCCAGCGAGCCACCGATCCGCCAGAGCATAAAGTCGGTGTCCGGTCGCAGCCCTACAGTGGAGTAGGGGATCAGCAGCATCTGTTCATGCCACTGCTCCACCGCGGAGCTGAACTCCTTTTTACTTACCTCGCGCTCTTCTTTCGGAAGGCGTCGCCAAGCCGAGTCGACCTTGTAGAAAGCGAAATTTATGAATTGTTCTTTGGCCGAGGTCGGCATGTCATCGTCCTCCGTAACTACTCAGGTAGATAGGCTGTAGTCTTTTAGACTGTAGGAACGCGCCATGCGAGACCATGCCAAGCTCAGAGCGTTTGAACTGGCCGACGAAGCGCCTTGATTCGGTCCATGCACAACGACTAACAGCCTTCAGTCTACAGCCTAAACGCCTGAGTAGTTACCTTCCTCCTTCATCCTACTTCGAGTTAGGCTGCCGCCCTCGCTGCCCCATGCGTGTCACCTTCGTCATATCTCTTATATACATCAGGATCAGGGCGGGCGCAAGGGCTGGTTGAGGTGTCGACCGTGGTGTTGGCTGATTATCCTTGACACATCTGCCGGGGATGCTTATACTCAGTCGATTTTTGGTCTGAGGGCTGCGTTTGCGTTTACTGAAAACACCGCGAGGACCAGGGGCTCGCGGTATTTTCGTTTCTAAGACCGTGAATTATGTCAGCGGGAATCGACGCTGTGATGAAGAGGGATAATGGCTCTTGACGATGGTACTGAGGAAACGAGCGGGGGTTCGAGGTACGATAAAGGGACTCGGCATCGCCCCCTCGAGGTCAAGGTAGATGGCCGAGGGGTCGAATCAGCTCTTCGACTCTTCAAGAAGCTCATCTTGCGCGATGGGATTTTGAAGGAACTGAAACGAAGAGCACACTACGAAAAACCAGGGGAGAAGCGTCGCCGAAAGGTTCGCGAGGCCGCACGCAGACTTCGCCGCCAGGCGGCGCGGGCGGTTCGCCGCGACCCGGCGGAATTCTGAGTCCCCCCGGGAGGTCCGGGTGGATGAAGCCAGCCATGGAAGGCGGGACCATGGCGATGGCGCTAATTGAACTACCCGTGAGAAGTCGGCCGCAGGCCGACGGAAGGAGTTTCGAAAGCATGGGAACACGAGTGTATGTTGGTAATCTCCCGTTTGATACGGATGCATCTGCGCTCCGCGCCCTCTTCGAAGAGGGTGATCGTAAGGTCACCGATGTAAAGATCATTACAGATCGGGATACTGGACGACCCCGGGGCTTTGCCTTTGTCGAAATGGAGAGTGCGGACGACGCACAGGCCGCTATTCAGGCCTTGAACGGCCGAGATGTTGGTGGTCGGGCGCTGACGGTCAATGAGGCAAAAGAACAGGCTCCTCGCCGAAGCGGTGGTGGCGGCGGCGGTGGTGGATATCGCAGTGGTGGTGGTAGCAGCGGCGGCGGCGGCGGATATCGCGGTGGCGGTGGTGGTGGCGGCGGTCGCAGGGGCGGCTATTAACCACGTAAGCGCACAATCTCCGAAGAGCAGGCTTAGGTGGATTTAAGCCTGCTTGTTTTTCTCTTACCTGCTGAGAGGTCCTGAGAGCCCTTACCTCTTTTTAGAACGCGCGAAAGGTCATTGCCTTATCGTCACCTGTCCTGCCTGCCTCCAATAGACTGGTCGGCTGGAGTTGACGATAACGCCACGTAGATCTCGAGAAAGGTCGCGAGCGTCACGAGAAGCACTGGCCCCAGGATAAATCCGAGAATCCCGAATACCTGGAGACCGCCAAGCATCCCGAACAATAGGAAGAGCGTCGGCAGATTGGTCCCGCCAGAGATGAGAGCCGGCCTCAGCACATTGTCGGCCGTGCTCACCACCACCGTTGACCAGGCGAGCAACAAGAGTCCGCGAATCCAGCCTCCCTCCAGGAATAGATAGGTCGCTGCCGGGACCCAAATCAACCCGGACCCGCCAACCGGCAGCAGCGAGAAGAGGGCAGTGGCCAGCCCGAGAAAGACGGGGTACGGGACACCAACGGCCCAGTACCCTACTCCTCCCAGGATGCCTTGCGCCAAGGCCGTGACGATGGTGCCGCGCACGACGGCCGATACGGCCTCGTAGAGGCGGGAAAAAAGCACCTCGGCATGCTTTCGCTCAAGCGGTAAAAACCCCTGGAGGCTGTGAACGATCGCCTCACCATCTCTGAGCAGAAAGAAAAAAGTAAAGACCGCGAGAAAGAGATTGACCGTGAAGCTCAACAGGTTGATGGCGATCCCCTTCAGATTGTCGACAATGAAGCTGCTGACCGCCCCCAGGCCGCCCAGCAACAGCGCGTTCAGATCGAAGCCCAGACGCGTGAAGGGCAGACTCACGCGATCCCATATGGCCCGGCCGGCCATAACCGCCGGATGGGACGCGATCCCCGCCAGTCCATCCTGCCGATAGAAACGTTCCGCCGCCTGATAGAAGCTTACCGCTTCTTGCGTCAGCACCCATCCAGAGAGAATGGCCGGGACCATCACGGCAGCAATGACAGCGATCGTCAGTATGAGGGCTGCGAGCCCGGACTTGCCACCAAGCCGGTGTAACAGGCGGCGGTAGACCGGTTGAAAGACAACGACCAGAATGACTGCCCAGAAAATCGGGGTCACAAAGGGAACGATAATCAGGTAGGTCAGATAGAGGAGCAGGAGCAGAGAGCCATAGAAGAACGCGACGGAAATGCCAGTCCCGTTCCCGCTCCATCTGGAAATCCTACCCTCATGTTTCTCGTCGCCCATTCTCTCCACCTTCTGCGTCCATTCGACTCAATCAAAGATCTCCGGATCTGTGTTACCCTCCCGAATGCAGGCGCAGGTCATCTGCGCGGTATTCCTCGCAATGCCAATACGACCGTATCGATCTAGCAGGATAATGCCGACCTCTGCGCCGGTCCGGGCCGTGAGCTCTCCGACGGCATGCCTGGCCGCCGCCATTGGCTCTTCGCCAATCCGAAGGAACTCGAGAGCGGTCTTTGCGAGCAACAGTTTAATGATCGCCTCCCCATTGCCAGTGCAACTGGCCGCGCCGAGCTGATCATCAGCATAGGTCCCGCAGCCGACTAACGCGGAGTCGCCCACGCGGCCAGGTGCCTTGAGCGGCAGGCCGCCCGTCGAGGTGGCTGCGGCCAGGTGCCCCGCTTGGTCGAGGGCGATGGCGCCGACAGTACCGACACCCTCGATCTGCTCCTCTCGCAGGGCGGACCACCGGGTACGCTGTCGTTCCGTAATCAGCGCTTCTGCCACGCACTCCTTGATCCCAACCGCTGCTGCGAATTGCTGGGCCCCCTCTCCCACAAGCAGGATTGGCCCGTCTGCCTCCATGACTGTTCTCGCGAGTGTTACAGGATTCGCGATCCGCTTCACGGCGCCGACGGCTCCGGCTGCCAGATCCCGGCCGTTCATGATCGAGGCATCGAGTTCTATCTCTCCATCCCGATTGAGGCAGGCGCCTCGGCCGGCGTTGAAGGCCGGATCGTCCTCCAGTAGCTTGACTGCCTGCTCGACGGCGTCCACCGCGGAGCCTCCCGCTATGAGCGCCTGCCATCCATTCACAACGGCTGCCCGAATACCATCTCGCCGTAACCCAACTAAGTCATGGGCGACCTTTCCTGCGCCTCCATGGATAAGGATCACAGGACCGAACGATCTAGCGGCCATCAATTTCACCTCTTTGCTGCCCCTGTGTCGATCGAAAAGACTCGGCCATGGCGATCCGATCGAGGACCGGAGGGTGGGTATACAAGAGCCAGACCATGGCTCGCGGTGGCTCGATGTCTGCGAAATTCGTCCTGGCAAGCTTGACCTCTGCGCCGATAAAGGCCTCAGGGTTAGCGCTGAGACGGAGCGATTCGAGGTCGGCTTCTCGTTCGAAGGACCGCGAAATAGCTACCTGGATAGGCGTCGTCAGGATGGTGAGGGCGAGGAAGAGGAGCAGCAGGAGCGGCAACGACATAGGGTCAGCCGGATGAATAAAACCAAAGCGTCCGGAGTCGGCTGCGGCATTGAGAAGGCGAGCGATCAACCACATGGCTGCCAGCGCCGAGGTCGCGCTAATGGCCATCCCCTTCCAGGTGTGGTGCCGTCTCCAGTGGCCCAGCTCATGCGCCACGATCAGCTCCACCTCATCAGGGGCGGAGCCGGCGATCAGCGTATCGTACAGGACGATGCGTCTCGTTCGGCCAAGCCCCGTAAAGTAGGCGTTGGTCTTGTTGGTTTTTTGGCTGGCATCTATCTCCAGGATCGGCCCTACCGTGAGACCAGCCCGATCAATTAACGCGCGGAGCCGGTCCACCAACGCTTTATCCTGCACCGGTCGGAACGTGTGAAACAACGGATCGAGGAGGATCGGAGACAGTTCAGCGAGCAGGCCCATCACAAGGACAAGGATAACCCATGCCGACAAATACCAACGGACGGGATCCCATCGGATGAAAGCGTAGAGCAGCATCAGCAGCGGAAGCAGGATCGCCGCGTTGATCAGTGCCCCTTTGGTATAATCCCACGCCCACGAAGCGACCGACTGGCGAGAGAGGCCAAATGTATGCTCGCGGAGAAAGCCCCCGTAGAGGCTGACAGGGAACGTGACCGCATAATACAGCAGAGCCACCAAGAGGCCGTACACCGCAATAACCAGCCACACACGTCCGCCTGCGACCGAGACGCTGAGATCGCGAATCCTCGCGGACAGTGGGCTCAGGGTCAGAAGCCCAAAGAGGCCAAGGGTCAACGCTATTCGCACACCATACAACACGTATCGCCCTCGTGCGTAGTCCCGCCCCCTGTTGATCTCCTCAGGGGTAAAATACTGTCGGGCCCTATCGGCGGATGAGGGGCGCAAATCCGAAGGCGGAAGCTCGCTTCCAATCGCCTGCCTTTCAGGTATGATCGTCGCCCCGGCAATCACCAGTAAGAATAAGGGGATGGACCATTGCGATAACATGCAGCGCAGACCTCGATAAGGGGTCAGCCAGTCAATTCAACAGCCCCAGGACCTTGTGCAACTCGACGCGGGCCACAGTATAATTCGGCTCGATGTCCAGGGCCAGTTTTAGCTCTCTGATCGCCTCTTGGTATTTCCCCTTCCGCACAAGGACTCGGCCCATATTCATGTGGGGGTAATGGCGAGGTTCGTACCGCTTGGCCACCATGGCCCGTTCGAGCCACGGGATCGCCTCGTCGTACTGCCCCTTCTCAATCAGGTAGACACCGATGTCGTTGTACGGATTGCCGAAATCAGGGTCGACCCGGATGGCAGCCGCGCACTCCTTGATGGCCGCATCGATCTGTCCCTGAAAGCTGTATGCCCACCCCAGGAAGGTGTGGGCTTCGGCTGTCGGGTAGAGGTCAATAGACCGCCTGTAGGCTGCGATTGCGCCCTCCAGATCCCCACTCGCCTGCAATCGGCATCCTTCTTTGAAATAGAATTCCGCCAACTCAAGTCTTGCCGGATCAGGCATGCTTTTCACCTATTGTTACTTTGTTCGCGGGTACAGCGAGGGCCAACCTTACTAACAGCCTTCAGCCTTCGGTCTATCCACCCAAGTAGTGACGTTCATTTTGTTGAGGGTCGATACCCCGCAGCTTGCCGCGAGTTCGTCATACCGGCGGAAGCCGGTATCCAGAGAGCCCGACTGGATTCCGTGTCAAGCACGGAATGACGGGCCAGAACAGAAGACGATACCCCGCAGCTTGCTGCAGGGTAGTTCATTCTACCACGTGAACGGGCTCTGTTATGCCTTGAAAAAAGGCCCTACGTTCATCCGAGCTTCTTGTGGAAGCGGAGAATGCTGGTCGTGATCAGGATCGCCCCGATGGCGGTGAGGACCAGCAGGTGAGTCCAGAGGTAGGAGATGCCGATTCCCTTCAGGACGATCCCGCGAATAATCTCCACGTAATAGGTGAGAGGGATCATGTAGGCGACGGTCTTGGCCAAGGGCGGCATGGCCTCGACCGGGAAGAGAACGCCGGAGAGGTAGACCGACGGGATGAAGATGAAATACGACATCTGCATGGCCTGCTGCTGGGTCCTGGCGATGGTGGATAACAGGATACCGAGACCCAGTGTCCCCATGATGAAGAACAGGGACAGGAAGTAGAGGAGGAACAGGCTCCCACGTATCGGGATGTCGAAGATCCAGACGCCGAACACGAGGGCGAATGTCATTTGCGCATAGGCAATCAGGACATTTGGAACGATCTTCCCGATCATCAACTCCCAGCGGCGCAGCGGGCTCACGATCAGCGCCTCGAGCGTTCCACGCTCCCGCTCCCGCACCACCACCATGGCGATGATGGTGATCGTAGTTTGCATCAGGATGAAGCCAAGCAGGCCCGGGATGATGAAGATAGCGCTGACAAGGTCCGGGTTGTACCAAGCCCGGACCCGGATATCCAGGGGGGCGGTGGAGGTGGCCCGGCCGGTGCTCCGCTGCAGCGTCTCCGATACGATCCGCATCGAGCCAACCTGGCCGATCGCGTTGGCCGCGTTGATGGCCGATGTCGCCACCAATGGGTCCGAGGCGTCCACGATCACCTGGACCTGCGTGACGCGCTGCTGCTTGAGCAAGCGGGCATAGTCAGGTGGAAAGATGATTCCTACCTTGGCCCTGCTGCTGTCGATGAGGCGTGTGATCTGTTCATAGCTGTCCACATGATAGTCGAGATTGAAATATTGAGAGTTGGTAAACGCATGGAGGAGTTCTCGACTCTCAGGCGTCCGGGACTGATCGAAGACAGCGGTTGGCATATGCTTGACGTCGGTATTGACGGCCCACCCGATGATGCCGAGGATCATCATCGGCATAAAAAGCATCATGGCCAGCGTAAAGCGGTCGCGCCACATCTGGATGAACTCTTTGCGGATCATGCCGAGCAGGCGTGACCTCATATTTCGCCTTCCCGCATTCGCTTCAGTTGCGCCCGGAGAGAGCGCCGGTCGACCAGGCCGACGAATGAGACAAAGATATCCTCGATAGACGGGGTCGCCGCCTCAACCCGGTTGACCTTGAGACCCTCGCCGGTCAGGCGGGCTTCCACATCGGTGGGCGACGGGCCACCCTCCTCGATCACCACGTGGATGGTGTTCCCGAATCGGACGACCTCTGCAACGCCAGGAAGCGTTTCAAGGAATATCGTGGCCTCCCGCATCGGGTGGCATTCGATCTCGAGGACCTGGCCCTTGAGGGCATTCGCCTTGATCTCCTCACGGCTCCCCTGGGCCGTGATCCGACCTTGATAGATAAATCCCAGACTGTCGCAGTGTTCCGCTTCATCCATGTAGTGGGTGGTGGCCACGATGGTGATCCCTTCCTCAGAGAGCCGGTAGATAAGATCCCAAAAGTTGCGGCGGGAGACCGGATCGACCCCCGCGGTCGGCTCGTCCAGGAACAGGAGCTCCGGCTTATGAATGATACTGCACCCTAAGGCCAGACGCTGCTTCCAGCCGCCTGACAGGTGGGCCGCCAGCTCACCCTCACGTCCGGTCAGATCGGCCATCTGAATCATCTGCTCGATTCGGGCCCGCTTGATCCCATTCGGGACCGAGTAGAGGCTGGCGTAGAAGTCGAGGTTCTCCCGGACCGTCAGGTCCTCGTACAAGCTGAACCGCTGGGACATGTAACCGATCTTTTCCTTGATCCGCTCCGGCTCCGTGGCAATATCGTGGCCCAACACATACCCTGACCCCTCGGTCGCGTCCAGGAGTCCGCAGAGCATCCGGATGGTGGTGGACTTCCCGGCCCCATTTGAACCGAGGAACCCATAGATCTCGCCTCTTCTGATAGTCAAGTCCACATGGTCCACGGCCACGATCTTGCCGAATCGTTTCGTCAACCCTTTGGTGATGACAGCGTAGCTATCTCGGTCGATCTCAGCCATTGAGGGGACTCCAACGGGCGGACGGTCGATGGCTGGTTCGCTTTGTCTCTCTGCTTCCTACCTGAATCTCGGTATCGGCCGGCATCCCTGGTTTCAGCAGGCGCTCGCGGTTATCCAGACTAATCTTGACCCCGAAGACCAGGTTTACCCGCTCCTTCTTGGTCTGGACCGTGCGAGGGGTAAATTCGGCCTTCGAGCTGATCTCGATCACCTTCCCTTCAAAGCGCCGATTCGGAAATGAATCGACGGTGACCGCCGCGGCCTGGCCGATACCCACCAACCCGATCTCCGACTCCGGGATGTAGACGCGCAGCCACAGGTCATCAGGATCGATGAGGATCACAATGGGGAAACCGGGATTGACGACCTCTCCCTGCTCGGCCCGCTTGGTAAGGACGATGGCGGCGAGGGGCGCCAGGATGGTGCTGTCGCGAAGTCGGACCTGGGCCATGCCAAGCGTCGCCTTTGCCCGATCGCGTTCGTGGCTGGCCGCCTCAATCACCTCTTGTCGAGGCCCGATCCGAATCATCTGGTATCGCTCCTGCGCCGCCTTGACCTGGCTGAGCGCGATCTCGACCCTGTTCCTGGCACGATCTCGTTCTTGCGCTGAGATAGCCCCTTCTTTGAAGAGGTTGTCAAGCCGGTTCCAATCGTCCCTTGCCAGCGTCAAGTTATCCTCCGCCTGCTGCAGATTGGCGTGCGCCTCTTCGATTTCCTGAAGGCGCGAGCCGGCGAGGAGTTCCCTGAGTTGGGCCTCGGCCCTGGCCACTGTTGCCCGATGTTGCGCCACCTCCGCCTCGATCTCTGACGTGTCGAGGCGAGCAATGACCTGATTGGCCTGGACCTGGTCTCCTTCCTTCACCAGAAGCTGGGCGAGACGGCCTGGCAACTTCGAACTGACCTCGACCTCGGTGGCCTCGATCGTCCCGTTCGCCACGAGGTCGCCGCCGTCCCCTTTCCCGCGCACCAGCCCCCAGTCGATGAAGAGTGCAGCGCCAACCAGTACCAGCGCAACGAGTAATGCTATCTTTCGTTTTGGTTCCGTCACACACCCCCTGTCCAACCAATCGATCTGGATGACTGGCTCGCCATTGCGATCGAAGCATGGCAATCTTACAACCGTCTAAATTGTCCGGTGCGTAGGGGCAGGGCTTGTCCCTGCCCTTTGGCGGCGCAGCCAGCAGCGCGGATGTAGTTAGTCAACATCCTCGTCTTGCCTGCTTGCATCCTGCTTCTTCATACTTCAAACACCTTCAGCACCTCATCGCCGTAGTGATTGATGACCTTCACGGCGATCTTGCCTGTCTCGGGCTTGGCGAATGGCCGGCTGACGGTGGTGTAGAGACTGCTCCAGGCCGCTTCGTCGATCTCCGCCCGAAGCGCCCGTTTGAGCTTGTCGTAAGGACCCTCACCGTCTTGTGCGGCCCCGGTGAAGTAGGCATGGCGGACAAAGAAGCTCTCGCCGTTGTAGTCGGTGTCGATAAACCAGCACGCGATATCGTCGGTGGAGGAGTTTCGTATCTGTCCTGTGGTCGGATCGTACACATCCACGCCCTTGATCTCGACGACGATTTGTTCACGTGTAGGGGCAGCCCCTTGTGGCTGCCCTTCTTCTGGGCGGACACGGGGATCCGCCCCTACAGGACGTATCTCTACGTCCGGCTCGCCGAAGACCATGAACAGGTTGCCGGCGCCGGTTTTCTTGAGCAGTTCGTCGCCCATCGCCAGGTCGGGATTCATTTTGGTGGGCAGCACGGTCAGCTTGCCGTAGCGCTTCACCTCTTCGGCGACGTGCGGGTCGAAGGCGAAACCACAGATGGCGAGCATGTCGTAGCCCACGCCCTGCACCGCCTCCTTGGCGGCTTCCTTCACCTGCTGCGGGCCGACGGTGCCGTGCTCTGGGCCGATGGAGACCGCGACGCGCCGGGTTTTGCCGGCGGCGTCGGTGTATTCGCCCGCCGCGTGTAGCCACGCTCCGGCGTAGGGATCGAGCCGGTTAAAGGTCAGCCGCTCGCCCTTGCGGGTGTTCTGCACGCCCGCCTTCCTGAGGTTGTCCAGGATCATGGTGGCGAAGTCCTGCTGCTTGCGACCTTCCTGCTCGCTCACCGTACCGTCCTGATTCTCGTCGGCGGTGGACAGCACGCGATGCGGTGACAGACTTTCGACCGAGAACGGCCCGCACACCCGCACGCGCTTATTGTCCTCGTAGGGCTGGTCGTAAAGCGTTTCGGTGTCAGCATGACGGGCGATGGCGGCGTCGATCTACTCGCGCGTCATGCCTTCCTTGATGTCCGGATTGTTGGCGATGGATTTAAGCGTGACGTGCGGCACGCGCTTGTAGACGAAGCCCTTGCGGATGTCGGAAGAAATCCCCCTGCCTTCGGCTTCCCCCTTTGCGAAAGGGGGATTACCCTCCTCAACCACCGCAACCTCCCCCTTTGGAAAAGGGGGAGTGAGGGGGATTTTCCCGGTCATTTCCATTTCCTTCCTGACGCCTTCGGGTGAGTCGGCCAGCAGGTAGTACGGGTACTTCGCCGCCATCAGGCGCGTGCGCGCGAGCGCCAGGGCGACGCGGCTGGTGTCGCAGGTGATCCAGCGCCGCCCCCACTGCTCGGCGACGTAGGCGGTGGTACCGCTGCCGCAGGTGGGGTCGAGGATGAGATCGCCTGGGTCGGTTGTCATCAGAACGCAGCGTTCGATGACCTTGGGGCTTGTCTGTACAACATACATCTTTTCTTCCGTGCGGCTGGAGATCCCTCCGCTGGTGTCAGTCCATATGTTATGGGTAACCGAGATCGGGAAGTCCGTTATGAAACTCCGAAACCGAACTGTATTCGCGGTTGATTGAATCCGAAATGCTGCCGTAGCCTGACGAAGGCCGTCCGTTGTTGTTTTCCAGTGCGCGTTCGCCGGAGGCAGGAAACTCCTTCCTTGAAATTCGAACGGGTCCGGTTTGGAAGATGGACCGGGTGAGATTAAAGATACGAGCTGAAACTGTGTCCAACCTGGAGGAGTGTTCCCTGTTTGAACTTCTTCCTGTGTCATGGGGCGCACGTGTGAGCCATCGGGTGAAAGTAGCGAGCTGAATCTGTCAATACTGTCCATCGACTCTTTAGGCTTATAGAGTTGCCTGTACTTTACGTGCTCCTTTGATCTCGCATACCAAAGAATCGTATCGAACACGGCTGGTAGCGTCGTGCTTGTCGCGTATGGCGTCGTTTGATAAGCGATTTGCGCTACAAAATTCTCACTCCCAAACACCTCATCCATCACGCATCGCACCAGATGGACATTCTCATCCCCAATCTGCACAAAGACGCTGCCGGTTTCGGTGAGCAGGTCGCGGGCCACCACCAGGCGGTCGCGCAGGTAGGCCAGGTAGGAATGGATGCCCAGCTTCCAGGTGTCGCGGAAGGCGCGAACCTGTTCGGGCTGGCGGGTAGCGTCCTCAGCTTTGCCGTCCTTCACGTCGCGTTTGCGGGTGCTCACCTGCCAGTTGGAGCCGAACTTGATGCCGTAGGGCGGGTCAAAATAGATGGTCTGCACCTTGCCCTTGAGTCCTTCCTTCTCGGCCAGTGAGGTCATCACCAGCAGCGAATCGCCAAGGATGAGACGGTTGGACCAGTTCTGCTTGTGGTGGTAGAAGTCGACCTTCTGCTCGAAGTCAGTCGGCCCGCCGTTGAAATCAGCGAAGAGGTTGATCTGATTGTCGCCGGCCTTTTCAATCCGAGGCAGCGCGTCGATGATCGCCTGCGGGTGAATCTTCTCCTGGATGTAGACCGGTACCACGGGGACGGCCAAGTCCTCGCGGTCCTGCTCGTCCTTCCCTTTCCAGACCAGTTGCGGATCGAGCGACGGATCGCGCGGGTAGAGCATGGTCTTGGGCGCAAGTTCTTCTTCAACCACGAAGTCGCGCAGTTCCTCGGTGGGGATATTCGTGCGCTTGTCCTTGTGCTTGATGGATTCGACTTTGGTTGTGGTCTTCTTGTTTCGTGCCATGGGATTACTCCGTTCTCGGCTTTGCTTTCTCGGCCACAGTCACGATGGCGTCAAGCTTCTCCTTAATCTCCCCGTCTAGATCTTCCTTCGGCACCAAGCCGGCGAGGATGTGATAGTCGGATTTTCGCAATTGGAGAGGAAGCGCCAGCTTCTTGAAGAAAAGCCTAAAAACCCGATCAAGAACCTGATCGCTTGCTTTTACATCAGGAGACCATGGATCCAGCTCATCTATTTCAAGAAGTTTCGTCACTTCCGCAATAGCCTCGCGCATTGTTCGCTCACGTTTTTGACTCTCGGCTCTCTCGAACAGATCATCGGGCAAGTCGTGTCTGGCGTAAGCGAGCAGAACGCTCTCCATGCAAAAATAGTTTTCGATTTCCTTGCGCCGCCACATTGTTTCGGTAAGTCCCTTAGCAGATTGAAGATCGCTGTTGAGACGGTCGAAGATGGCGATGCCCACAAGATCATTCTTGGCTTCCTCCAACCCCCGGAAATGTTCGCGCGCTCTCGAAGGCAAATTGGTTTCGACGTACTTTACGAACGGGCGCTCAAGGTATTGCTGTGCTTCGTGATCAAGCGATTTGGCAAATGCCTGAAGAATCGCCAAGTCGGTGGAGTTTTCCACATACAATACCCAGCCGGTCTCTTCCGCCTGGTAATACTGGTCGAACCCAATGTCTCGCAGTGCTTTCAAAACTTGGGAAGCGCGATCGTCAATGCGGTGTGGTTTGCCAACAAAGGCGATGACCACATCCCGTCCGGCGGCTTCGTTGAGCACCACCTCGGAATGGCTGGCGGCGATGATCTGTGAGCCTTGCTGCTCGGCGACCTGGATCAGGAGGTTATAGGTTTGGCGCTGGCGCAGAATCTCCATGTGGGCATCCGGCTCGTCTAAGAGTAGCACCGCCCCAGGATTGGCATAAAGGTGGGCGAGTAAGAGCAGCGTCTGTTGCAGCCCTCTCCCCGATGAAGAAAGGTCGAGCTTATTCCCACGCTCGTCCTTGTAGGCCAGGGTAATTTCACTGCGCTCTGCAATATATTGTGGGGCCAAAAGTCCCACACCGAATAAGGTGCGGATGTGTTTCACCAAATCATCCCAATGCCCTGAATCTTTGTTCTTGTAGATTTGGTAACAGAGGTTACGTAGAACTTGAGCCGTTTGCCCCTGACCGATGAGCACTCCGATCTCACCGGGCTCCTTTACGAACTCCCGGTCCGCCAAGCCGGACATAGGGGGAAGGAACGCAACCCGCGCACTTCCCGTTTCGTCGGGAACGGGCATGCGCTCAAGGCTATCGTCAATCCGCAACGGCCGGCAATAAAAAGATTCCTCGTTGGCGTAGTCGAATTCGAGGCCGCAGGACCATGCCTTGTCGTGGGTGACACCATCCACAATGATGTCCACTCGGACGTTCTCGGTCTTTTGGCGTGTCTCACCGTCTTCTTTGCTCCGCCGAACGTTCCGAACATGCAAATTACGCCAGAGCAGGTTGGCAACCGGCACAGGAATGGAAGCCAGGTCGCGCCGGTTGACCGTGACGCCGGGCCTTTCCTTTAGTGACGATTTCCCCTTCCTCCTTTCATTCCAACGCCTGACACCAATGTCCCACAGGGCGATTGCCTGCAATGCGGTCGTCTTGCCGGAATTATTTGGCCCGATCAAAACAACGGCCTTGCCGAGTTCGACATCCACGTCATCAAAGCGCTTGAAGTTGCGGATTTTGATGCGCGTCAACATGCGGATATCCCCTTTCTGATTGTATTCTGCGCGTTCCACGGATCACGAACCTTATTGACGCAATCGGTTTTGTAAGCCTTGCCGTCTAAAGAGGTTAATTTCAGTTGTACACAGAATGTGGACAACTGAACTTCGCTCTGTTTTATCTCGCGCGCCTTCATCATGTTCCAGTAATTCCGTGGATTATCGCTGTCGGTCAGCGCCGCGATGATGTCCACAACGGAGAAGAACCACTGGTCATCGTGCCAAATACGGCGAATCTGCTTCGCCCCGAACACGATCATCTTGCCCTGGGAATCGGCCGGCAATTCTTCACTCACGGCTTTGCTCCTTTCTTCAGGCTGGCGCGGATCAGGTTCTTCGCGTCCCACGGATCGTCGATCTCCACAAACGCCCAGCGTCCGAAGCCGCCGTGGTTGTTAATGGCGGGTACCCACAGGGTGCGCGCCGTGGCGACCTTGGCGGCCTTATCTTTCTTCTTCTCGCCGGTACCTTCGACGATGAGGTTGACCTGATCACCCTCACCCTGACCCTCTCCCTGGGAGGGAGAGGGAGATTGTTTCACGACGGCAATGAAGTCGGGGATGTATTGGTGTTCTTCGCCATTGAGCGTGTAGGGGATGGTGAAGCTGAGGTTGTGATTCTTGACGTAGCGAATGACCTCTGGCATGTCTTCGAGGGCTTCGGCCATCTTCTGCTCCCACGAGTCGGTATCGGCGACGACATGGGAGATGTGGCACTTATCAGCTTTGGTTGCGTAGACCGGCCGCGTGGTATCGAAATCGACGTAACGGGTGGAGCCAATGGTGTCATACGGGCGCAGGATGGGCCGTAGGGGCGCACCCTTGTGGTCGCCCGCCGTACTGTTGGTCGAAGCGACGATCGCCTTGTAGATGCGGTCGGCCGCGTCGTGCGCAAATTCGATCAGCAGCAGCAATTGCGGAAAGGTGTTGTCCTTGAGCGTGACGCATTCGGCGAGCCAGCGCTTGGCGATACTCAGCACCTGCGGAAAGAGCCAGAGCTTCACCTCGCCGTCGAATTTGTGTTCTTTGGGTCGGTCCGTCCGTATTTCGCCATCCTGTCTAAAATACTTTTCCAGCGTCAGCTTAGCCAGCAGGAAGGCGACCTCGTTGAGCCGGTGGTGTTTGAGATCATCGAGGGTGTGGATGCTGGATTCGCCGACGATGGGCGCGTTCTCGGTCTTGGTGGGAATGTCGGCAGTGGAGAGAGCGAGCCTGGATTCGTCGGTGAAGGTTGCCGTGAGCCGATCGTCCGCCACATCATAGCGGTAGCCGAGCAGCCGGGGAAAGGTAATCTCGCAGGCGATGCGGCTTTCGAGAGCGCGCACGCGGGTGGGCAGCGGGCCTGGCTTTGGGTCCGTGGTTGCGCCGCTGCACGGGATGAAGGAAAACGGCACGCCATAAACCTCGGCGTATTCCGGGTCGAACCGTCCATCGCTGTTGACCGCATAGCTCATGCGCCTCAACGCCCGGCCGACCACCTGCTCGCACAGCAGTTGCGTGCCGAAGGCGCGTACGCCGAGAACGTGGGTGACGGTGTTGGCGTCCCAGCCTTCGGTGAGCATGGAGACACTGACCACGCACTTGACGTGTTCGCCGAGCTTGCCCGCCTTGCCGACGGTGTTCATTACTTCGCGGAGGAGGTCTTCGTCAGTGAGGTTGTCGGTGTCGCGGCCGGGAAAGCGGGCACGGTAGTCGGCTTTGAATTCTTCGATTTCACGGGCGGCGATCTTCTTGAAATCATCGCTCATCGATTCGCCGGACTCGAGCTGCCGGCTGTCCACCAGGATCGTGTTCGGGCGGTGTAGCCAGCCGCCCTTGCCGTCGTCGTTGCGGAAGATGGACAACTGCCCGGCCTGGGCGACGGTCTGGTCGCCGATCTGCTTTTCCCAGCCGGCGATGAAGTCGAAGACCAGCTTGGACACGTTGGTGTTGTTGCAGACGACAATAAACACCGGCGGCGTGATGCCACGGGCGCGGGCCTCAGTGTTCTGCTCCCACAGCCGGTAATACTTCTCGTAGTTGCCGTAGAGGCTGAGAAGCGCCCCTTGCAGCTCGACGGGGAGCTTCGGTTCGCCCACTACCTGATCGGTCTTGCGTCCCTTTTTTGGCAGGTGCTCGCGGATGCGCAGCCACAGGTCGCGGTAGGTGGGCTGCTCGCCTGTCATTGAGTCGTCAGCCACCGGCACGCGGGGCACCTTGACGATGCCGGCCTCGATGGCGTCAATGAGTGAAAAATCCGAGATTACCCACGGAAAGAGCGTACCTTCGGGGTAGCCCGAACCGCGCAGAAAGAACGGTGTGGCCGACAGATCGTAAATGGCCTTCACGCCGATCTTGGCCTTTACGGCCTCGATGCCGGATACCCAGACGCGGGCCTCCTCGTCGCGTTGCTTGGCTTCGATGCGCTCATCGCCGGCGAGCGTGTCATCCTCGCCGTCGGGCTTACGGCGGTAGCAGTGATGGGCTTCGTCGTTGAGGACGATGATGTTTTTCTTGGCGCTCAATTCGCGGCAGACGCGGCGCACCATCTGGTCGGGAGTTTCGGTGAACGGGCTTGGCTGGCTATTTTGTTGCTGGGCGGCGAGAATCGACTTCGTGATCTTGCCGGCGGCGACCTTCTCACGCAGTTGGAAGGCGTGGTAGTTGGTGATGATGATCTTGGCCTGTCCGAGCTGGTCCTGTAGTTGGGCCGGTACAATGTCACGCTGGCGGTAGTAGTTCTCCGGGTCGTTCGGCCACAGCACGCGCAGCCGGTCGCGAATGGTGATGCCGGGTGTGACGATCAGGAAGGTGTCGGAGAAGCGGGCGTCCTGCGGGTTGGCCCGCTTGTTGAGCGTGTGCCAGGCAATGAGCATGGCCATGACGACGGTCTTGCCGGCGCCGGTGGCCATCTTGAATGCTGCGCGCGGCAGGCCGGGGTTCGATGTGTCGTTCGCCTTGCGTAGCGCGTTCTCGATCCAGGCGTCGCCGTATTTCTTTGCCACCTCGGTAATGTAGACGGCGGTTTCAAGGGCTTCGTTTTGGCAGAAGAATAGTTTCTTCTCGCGGTTGGGGTCGGTCCAGTAGGCAATCAAGCGGGCGGTAGTCGGCGTCACACCAACGTAGCCACCCTTGCGCCAGAGTACGACGCGGCGGCGGATGTCGTTGACGAGCTTGTTCTCCTCGATGCGATCCTGTGTCCATTCCGTCTCGAATTGAAGTTGCTGCTTGCCTTTCTTTTTCGGCTTGGCGATGGGGACGAAATAGGAACTGGTCCGGCGGCCGTCAACAATCTCGCTGGTGATGCCCTCGTCGGAAAAACGGAAATGGCGAGTCGGCTCGTCGAACGGCGAGTTGATGATCGGGTTTTCGATGACGACTTGGCTCATATGGTTCTGCGCATCTTGTGGCCTATTTCACTGCCCCCGATTCATTTTCAACGCCTTCATCGCGTTCCCTCTTTGCCAATAAGCTTCTTGAAACCGGCTTCGTCGAGGGTGGGAACGCCGAGGCGCTTGGCGTCGTCGTGCTTGCTTCCGGGGTCTTTGCCGACGACAACGTAGTCAGTCTTCTTGCTAACCGTTGAAGTCACCCGGCCACCAGCCCGAACGATCAGCTCCTTGGCCTCGTCGCGGGTCAAGCTTTCCAGCCCGCCGGTGAGGACGAAGAGTTTGCCAGCGAAGGGGCGAGGTCCCGCCGTGACCCCTGCCTCCTTCATGCTGACGCCCACTTCCCGTAACTGCTCGATCTGGCGGTGGTTCTCGGGCTGGCGGAAATAGAGCGCCACACTCTGGGCGATGCGGGGGCCGATGCCATAGATCTCGGCCAGTTCCGCCTCCGGCGCCTGCTCCAGCCGGTCCATCGAGCCGTAATGCTGGGCCAGGATTGTGGCGACGTGATCACCCACATACCGGACGCCTAGCGCAAACAACAGGCGACTCAGCCCGCGTTCCTTGCTCCCATGGATCGCGTTATACAGGTTTGTGGCGGACTTCTGTGCCAGCCGTTCGAGTCCTGCCAGCGTCTCCACATCAAGTCGGTACAGATCGGCGAACTCACTGACTAGCTTCCGGTCGACAAGCTGCTCTACCACGGCCTCACCCAGGTGCTCGATGTCCATGGCTCGCCGGGAGCCAAAGTGCTGCAGCGACTCCTTCAGTCTGGCCGAGCAAGCGGAATTGGTACAGCGGCTGACGACCTCACCTTCGGGTCGAAAGGCCTCAGCGCCGCAGACCGGGCACTGGACCGGAAAGTGGAATGGCTCGCTGTTGGGCGGCCGTTTTTCCTGAATCACCCGCAAGATGTGCGGGATCACGTCGCCGGCCCGCTCGATCAGGACGGTGTCCCCCTCGCGGACGCTGAGACGTTCGATCTCATCGGCATTGTGCAGCGTTGCGCGGCTGATCGTGGCGCCGGCAATCTCTACGGGATCGAGCAGGGCGGTCGGCGTGAGCGCCCCCGTCCGACCCACGCTCACTTCGATCTTCCGGATGACGGTGGTCGCCTGCCGCGCCGGGAACTTGTAGGCGGTGGCCCACCTTGGATGGTGTGTGGTCGAACCGAGCCTGCGTTGCTGCTCGATCGCATCGACCTTTACCACCACCCCGTCGCAGTCGCACCCGATCTCATCACGGGCGGCCTCGACCTCAAGGCATGTCTGAATCGCCAAATCGATATCGGTGCAGCGCCGGCGATAGCGCTCCAGCGTGTTCTTGCGGTCTTTGGGATCGAGAAGGAATCCGGACTCAAGCAACTGCTCCATGGCTTGTGAGTGGCCTTTGAACGGATCCGGCTCGGCGTAGCTGACGCCGTAGATGAAGATATCGAGGGGACGGCTTGCGGTGATCCGCGGGTCTTTCTGGCGGACTGAACCGGCCGAGGCATTCCTCGGATTCGCGAAGGGCTCTTCTCCTTCCGCCTCCAGCCCACGATTCAACCTTTCAAACGCTTGACGCCACATGAAGATCTCTCCGCGCACCTCCAGGATGTCAAACTTAGCTAACGGTCCGTGCAGACGACGAGGGATGCCCCTGACCGTCATCAGGTTGTGCGTCACATCCTCACCGTACCGGCCATCACCCCTGGTAGCTCCCCGCACGAACTGGCCATGCTCATACACCAAAGCCACGCCGAGGCCATCCACCTTTGGCTCGGTCACGTAGGTAAACTGCTCGCCTGGGAGCGCCCGCTTCATGCGAGCCTCAAACTCCCGGAGTTCATCAGCGCTGTAGGCGTTGTCCAGGGACAGCATCGCCACCTTGTGCTGCACCGAAGCGAACCCTTCGACAGGCTGGCCGCCAACCCGCTGCGTAGGAGAGTCGGGCGTGATCAGTTCGGGATGCTCTGTTTCGAGGTGTGTCAGACGTTGAAAGAGCTTGTCGAACTCGGCGTCGGTGATCTCCGGCCGGTCCAGCACATAGTAGAGGTATTCGTGGCGTCGAATGAGCCGTCGGAGTTCCTCAGCCTGTGCGCGAAGCTGAGAGATGTCTGACATAGTTCTCCACGTGGCAATCGGTCTAACTATTTATAAATACAGGGGTTAACTGATTTTCACTTCAGCCTATTGGTAACAGACTTTGTGTAGCGAGGCAAGGTAATTCGGCCCTTAAACCCTTGTCGAGGTCGGCTGTCTAATCAGGCAAACAGTTACAACAACCACAACAGGAGGGAACGATCATGAAACAGTATCTGTCGAAACTGGTCGTCATGGCGCTCGTTATCGGTGGATTGGTTGCCGTCACTCGGCCGGCTCTGGCATGGGTCAGGGTTGGGATCAACGTCGGGGTTCCATACCCGGTGGTCGTCACCGGCGCTCCTGTTGTGGCGCCGGCTCCGGGATGGCGCATGCGACCTGCGCCTGTCTATTATCGGTCTGTCCGGGTTCCTGGACACGTCAACCGATGGGGTGCCTGGGTTCCTGGCCACTGGCGGTAAACCTGCGTGACCCCCCTCCCTCCGACCGTTGCGGGACTGACCGTCTGGTGAGTCCCGCAACGGTTTTCTTCTGCTTCCGGGCACTCTGGCCGTCACCTTGACATTTGCGCGCTTCTTCTGTAGGGTGGCTTCTACAGATGATGGTCACCCACGTTGGCGAGCGCAATGGTCGAAGCCAGACTCCTGCAACAGTTTGAAGAGCTCGCAGAGCGGCTTGGCGTCAAGGTCCTCTACGAGAGCTTGGATCAGCAGGAATTCGTCGTGAAGAGCGGGACCTGCACGCTGCGAGGACAACTCGTGGCGATCATCGATGATCGTCTGACTCCTGGCGATAGAATACGGGTCCTGGCCGATTGCCTGTCACGGTTCGACCTTTCCACAGTCTACCTGGTTCCGGCTGTCCGCGAATTGATTGAAGCGCGACGGACCACGCCGCCCGTGTCATAGGTGGCACCGCATAGCACCCGGCGGGCTACAAGCACCTCATCACCGGGATGATGGGAGCGCCCGTGAAAGGAGGGGCGGGTTGGACGCCAGGAGAGAGATCATCGATCATCTGAAGGGATTCTTCAGGAAAAATTCTGAGCGATACGGGATAGAGATGGCCTTCCTGTACGGCTCTTGGGCAAGGGGCTCTCCCAGGCAGGATTCCGACATAGATGTTGCCATCCTCTTTTCAAAAGAGATCTCTACTGAAGAGGAGATATTCGAGCGTATCACCGATATCTCGTTACTCCTCTCCAGCGACCTTCGCTCGGAAGTCAATATCATCCCCATCTCTCTCGATTTTGGAAAACCGATGCTGTACTATAACGCGATCGTGTCAGGCATACCCATGTTTCTTAAAGATTTTAATCGCTACGTCGATCTAAAAAACGAGGCGATCTTTCAGATGGAGGACTTTAACATCTTCGGCAGAGATTGGCAGCTTGCAGTCGCAAAGAGTAACCTGGAGGCGCTCAAGCGTGCCTGAATACCAGTATGCAAAAGGCCGAATCCTGGAATCCATTCGGTTCATATCCGAGGAGCTGAAGGAGTTTGAAACCGAATATACCAGTAAAACGCAGCAAGAGTATCAAGACGATAGACGACTACAGAAGATCATGGACAGAACGGTCGAGACTATCCTCACCGCTCTTGTCGAGATCTGTGGGACCGTGCTTACCGAAGAGGGTATATCCGTGGAAAGTTATGCAGATGCCGTCAAGAGATGCGGCAAGCTCTTTGGTCTTTCGGAGGAGGAGCAGGAGAGCCTGTCCAAACTGGCTGTTCAGCGCAACCGTCTCGCCCATAGATATCTCAACTTTCGCTGGCAGGCCGTGAAGATGTTTGCTGCACAGAGGGGATTGGTCGTGAGGTTGATCGCTGCGATTCTGGAGAGGGAGGAGAGGAAGTAACGCAGAGGGGGTCGGTGTAAAAATTTAGCTTGACCGTCAGCCGCGTTTTGGTACACTGAACTGGCCTTTTAATCGGACTCAGAGAGGTTCGAAAAGGAGATGCTGTGGAAACTTCGCAAATTATTCTAGGCAGCGCGTATCGAAATACCTCCTCGCCGGATGGTGAGGGGGTTTTTTTATGCCCTGAACTCCATGGCTGCTGAGCTGAACGAAAAGGCCCAAATTCTGGATCAGACCGGCATCCAGCGGGCTGTAACCAGGATTGCCCACGAGATTGCGGAGCGAAACAACGGGACGGAGGGCCTCGTTCTGATCGGCCTCCGTAGCCGAGGGGTAGATTTGGCCAGGCGGATCGCCAGGGAGCTGAAGCTTATTGCCGGGACTGATATTCCGGTTGGGACCCTGGATGTGACCCTCTACCGTGATGATCTGGATAAGGTCGGGCCTCAGCCGGTGGTGCGTAAGACGGAGATCCCCTTCTCGATTAATGAGAAGCGGGTGGTGCTGGTGGATGATGTCCTGTACACCGGCCGGACCATCCGGGCAGCCTTGGACGGACTGATTGACCTTGGCCGGCCTCGCTTGATTCAGCTTGCCGTCCTCGTAGATCGGGGTCACCGCGAACTGCCGATTCGGGCCGATTATGTCGGCAAGAATGTCCCCACCTCGCGGCAGGAGCAGATTCAGGTCCTGCTCACCGAGGAGGACGGGGAGGATAAGATCGTCATCGTGAAGGGGTAGGAAGGAAGCGATGGGCCTGGCAGGAAAAGATCTGTTGAGCATGCGGGAGCTGACGGTAGACGAGATCCGGCTGATCCTGGATACTGCCGAGTCGATGAAGGAGGTGGCCCGCCGCGACATCAAGAAGGTGCCGGCTCTGCGCGGCAAGACCCTGATCAATCTCTTCTACGAGCCCAGCACGCGGACCCGGACATCCTTTGAGATCGCAGGCAAGTGGCTGAGCGCCGACGTCATCAACATCTCCATCTCGTCCAGTTCGGTGGCCAAGGGGGAGAGTTTGAAGGATACCGGCCTGACGCTGCAAGCCATGCATCCGGACATCGTGGTCATCCGCCATCCGTCCGCTGGAGCGGCGGAATTTCTGGCCAAGCGGCTTGCGGCGTCGATCATCAACGCCGGCGATGGCGCTCACGAGCATCCCAGCCAGGCCCTGCTCGACCTCTTCACCATCAGGGAGAAGGTGGGGCGACTGGAGGGGCTCAAAGTAGCCATTATCGGCGACATCGCCCACAGCCGGGTCGCCAGGAGCAATATCCACGGGATGCAGAAGATGGGGATGGAGGTACGGGTCGCGGGGCCCCGGACAATGCTCCCTCGCTTCATCGAGCGACTCGGTGTTGAGGTCTTTACGAGCCTCGATCGAGCCATCGCCGAGGTTGATGTCATTATGATGCTGAGACTTCAGACCGAGCGCCAACAGGCCGGGCTGTTCCCCTCGCTGCGAGAGTACTCGCGCCTGTTCGGTCTCACCGTAGAACGGCTGAAGGCCGCACAGTCCAATGTGCTGATCATGCACCCCGGCCCGATCAATCGGGGCGTGGAGATTGCGCCAGACGTCGCCGATGGGCCCTATTCGCTGATCCTCAATCAGGTGGAAAATGGCCTGGCCGTGCGGATGGCCTTGCTCTACCTCCTTGCCGGCGGTGGGCAGACGGGATAAAGGCGGATGAGGGAGCTCTCATGCGGATTCTGATCAAGGGCGGTCGCGTCATCGACCCCGCAAATGCGGTCGATGAAATCCTGGATCTCCTCATAGAAGACGGAAAGATTATCCGAATAAATCCCCCCACCCCCCCTTTACAAAAGGGGGGCACGGGGGGATTTGACGTGCGAGGTACGGATGCCCCAGAGACCAGGAAAACAAAGGGGGCCAGGGCGGAGAAAAACGCGGAGCCCGCCTGGAGTGTTGATCGGGTCATGGATGCCACAGGGCTGGTGGTCTGTCCGGGGTTGATCGACATGCATGTCCACCTGCGCCAGCCAGGGCGTGAGGATAAAGAGACCATTGCGAGCGGAACGATGGCTGCGGCGCGGGGTGGCTTTACGGCGGTCTGCTGTATGCCGAACACCGATCCGGTCAACGACACGCGCGCTGTTACCGAGTTCATCCTTGACGCGGCCAAGCGCGAGGGGGCTGTTCAGGTGTACCCCGTTGGTGCCATCACGAAGGGGATGAAAGGGGAGGAGCTGGCCGAGATCGGAGAGCTGTTCGAGGCCGGCTGCGTCGCTATCTCCGACGATGGCCGGCCGGTGATGAGCGCCGAACTGATGCGGCGGGCCATGGAATATGCCGCGATGTTTGATCTGCCGGTCATCCAACATAGTGAGGATCTGCACCTGAGCGGCAGGGGCGTGGTCCATGAGGGGTTCGTCTCGACCGATCTCGGGCTTCACGGCATCCCCTCGGCCTCTGAGGCGGTGATGGTAGCGCGAGATATCCTCCTGGCGGAGCTGACCGGCGCGAGACTCCACATTGCGCACGTGAGCGCAGCCGAATCGGTGCGTCTGATTCGCGAGGCCAAGACCCGCGGGGTCCGGGTGAGCTGCGAGGTGACCCCGCATCACCTGGCGCTCACAGAGGAGGCGGTCCGTGGCTTCCACGCTGATGCAAAGATGAATCCGCCGCTTCGGTCCGAGGCCGATCGGCAGGCCCTGCTCGAGGGCCTGCGAGACGGCGCCATCGACGCGATCGCAACGGATCACGCCCCTCACACGGTCCAGGAGAAAGAGCAGGAATTCGATCAGGCGCCCTTCGGGGTGATCGGCCTGGAGACGGCACTCGCCGTGACGCTCACAACCCTGGTGCACCCTGGAGTGCTTACGCTCTCGCAGGCGATAGGGAAGCTCACCAGCGAGCCCGCCCGCATCCTGAAGCTCCCAAAGGGACGCATTGCCGAAGGCGCCGACGCCGATCTGACAATTATTGATCCGAACCGTGACTGGACGGTGGATCCTTCCGCCTTCGCCTCCAAGAGTCGGAACACGCCTTTTGCGGGATGGCGGCTGCGGGGAGGGGCGGTGGCAACGCTAGTCGGAGGCAAGGTGGTGTGGGAGGCGTTACGTTGATTGCGTCACGCCGCACGCTATGAACGCAATGAACGCCGCACGCAAAGCGTTGCTGGTGCTAGCCGATGGCGCCATCTTCGAGGGTGTCTCCTTCGGCGCAGAAGGGGAGACCGTCGGTGAGGTGGTCTTCAACACCAGCATGACCGGATACCAAGAGGTCCTGACCGACCCCTCGTATAAGGGCCAGATGGTCGTAATGACCTATCCCTTGATCGGCAACTACGGCATCAACCCTGAGGACGTTGAGTCAACATCGCTGGCCGTGGAGGGGTTCATTGTGAAGGAGGCGAGCCCCTACCCGAGCAATTGGCGCAGTACTCAGACCCTTGACAGCTACCTTAAAGAGCAGGGCGTTGTGGGGATTCAGGGGATCGATACGCGCGCGCTGACCAGACATCTGAGGGACCATGGGGCGATGGAAGGGGTGATCTCAACGCGAGATCTGAACCCTGAGAGCCTTGTTGCCAAGGCCAAGGCCTCGCCTGGCCTGATCGGTCGCGATTTGGTGAAAGAGGTGGCCTGCAAAGAGCCCTACACCTGGCGACAAGGGACGTGGCAATTGGGAAAGGGGTATGAGCAGGGTCTAGGGTCTAGGCAAGGTGAAGAGCAGAAGCTCCAATTACCTCTCTTCCCTAAAGCCTCGACCCTAACCCTTCAACCCTTCCGCGTGGTGGCCTACGACTGCGGGATCAAGTTGAACATCCTGCGGAAGTTGGTGGAGGCAGGGTGCGACGTGACGGTGGTTCCGCCGGACACCCCTGCGTCCACGGTCATGGGTCTGGCCCCGGATGGGGTCTTCTTGAGTAATGGCCCCGGCGACCCGGAGGGCGTGCCGTACCTGATTAACAACGTACAAAAGCTGATTGGCGCCACGCCGATCTTCGGCATCTGCTTGGGCCATCAGATCCTGGGTCTCGCCCTCGGGGGGCGGACCTACAAGCTGAAGTTCGGTCATCACGGCGGCAACCAGCCTGTCAAGGATCTGACGACCGGGAAGGTGGAGATCACCACCCAGAACCACGGCTTTGCCTTGGACATCGCCTCGATCCCGGATAAAGAGATCGAGCTGACCCACATCAACCTCAATGACCAAACCGTCGAAGGGATGCAACATCGTCGCCTCCCGATCTTTTCGGTGCAATACCACCCGGAAGCCTCCCCTGGTCCCCATGATGCCGCATACCTCTTTCAGCGCTTTGTAGATCTTATGACGCAGGAACGCAATCGAGCGGGCGCACAAGCTTGAGGGACCCATGAAGGTCAAATATGACCAAGAAGTGGATGTACTCACAATCGAATTCAGTGACGCACAGGTTGAGGAGAGTGACCAGGACAAACCCGGGGTGATTCTGGACTACGACAAGGACGGCAACATTGTGGGCATGGAAATCCTCAACGCATCCAAGCGAGTCCAGAATCCTAAATCCGTAGAGTACGCTGTCGCTTGACGCGTGAGGTTCGATCCGTGGGAATCTTGTAGCTATGCCGAAGCGCACTGACATTAAGAGCATCTTAATCATCGGGTCGGGCCCGATCGTCATCGGGCAGGCGTGCGAGTTCGACTACTCAGGGACCCAGGCCTGTAAAGCCCTTCGGGAAGAAGGCTACCGGGTAATCCTGGTCAACTCGAATCCGGCCACGATCATGACCGACCCGGAGATGGCGGACCGGACCTACCTGGAGCCGCTGACCGTGCCTATACTCTCGCAGATCATCGCCCGGGAGAAACCGGATGCGCTGTTGCCCACGCTCGGGGGGCAGACCGGCCTCAACCTGGCCGTCGCGTTGGCCGAGGAGGGAATCCTGGACCGATACGGGGTTGAGATGATCGGGGCGAAGCTGCCGGCCATCAAGAAGGCCGAAGACCGCGATCTCTTCAAGCAGGCGATGCAGAAGATCGGGGTTGAGGTGGCTGAGAGCGGCCACGCCCGTTCCCTCGAAGAGGCTCGTGCTATCGTCGAGCGGATCGGTTACCCGGCGATCATCCGTCCTTCGTTCACGATCGGCGGCACCGGCGGCAGCATCGTCTACAACCGGGATGAGCTCGACGAGCAGGTCCAGTGGGGCCTCAATGTGAGCCCTGTCCACCAGGTCCTGGTCGAAGCCTCCGTGATCGGCTGGAAGGAGTTCGAGCTGGAGGTGATGCGCGACCTGAAGGATAACGTCGTGATCATCTGTTCCATCGAGAACTTCGACCCGATGGGGGTTCACACCGGCGACTCGATCACGGTGGCCCCAGCGCAGACCCTGTCTGACAAAGAGTACCAGCTCATGCGGGACGCTGCGATCGCTATCATCCGCGAGATCGGTGTCGAGACCGGTGGCAGCAACATCCAGTTCGCCGTCAATCCCGAGAACGGGCGGATGTTGGTGATTGAGATGAATCCGAGGGTTTCTCGATCCTCGGCATTGGCCAGTAAGGCGACCGGGTTCCCCATCGCGAAGATCGCCGCCAAGCTGGCTGTGGGTTATGCACTGGATGAGATCAACAACGATATCACGAAGGAGACGACAGCCTGTTTTGAGCCGACCATCGACTACTGCGTCGTCAAGTTCCCTCGATTCTCGTTTGAGAAGTTTGCCGGTGCGGACGAGACCCTGACGACGCAGATGAAATCGGTTGGGGAGGCGATGGCGATCGGCCGGACCTTTAAGGAGGCTTTGCAGAAGGTGATCCGCTCGCTCGAGATCGATACCTATGGACTCGAGAGCCGGATCTTCAAGGGTAAGACAGTGCGGGGTGCGGCGGTAAGCGAGGCCGACCTCCAGTTGGTCCGAGACCGCCTTCGCATCGCCAATTGGGAGCGGGTCTTCTACATTGCCGATGCGCTCCGGCTTGGGATGACAGTGCAGGAGATCCGCAAGCTCACGGCCATTGATCCCTGGTTCATCGAAAACATCAAAGAGATCGTGGACTTTGAGGACCGATTGATCGGCCTCGGTGGGCGCCGTCGTGGGCCTACGCTGCTCCGCCTCCTGACGGTTCCGATGATGCGGGAGGCCAAAGCCATGGGCTTTGCTGACCGCCGACTGGCCGAACTTGTCGGCTCTCAGGCATCCACCGTCCGGGATGCCAGGAAGCGGATGGGGATCGAGGCCACCTTCAAGATGGTGGATACCTGCGGCGCCGAGTTCGTGGCCCATACGCCGTACTTCTATTCGACGTATGAGCAAGAGTGCGAGGCTAACCCGACCAACCGCAAAAAGATCATGATCCTGGGTTCCGGCCCGAATCGGATCGGCCAGGGGATCGAGTTCGACTACTGTTGCGTTCACGCGGCCTTCGCCTTGAAGGAGATCGGCTACGAGACGATCATGGTCAACTGCAATCCGGAGACGGTCTCGACGGATTACGACACCTCCGATCGCCTGTACTTCGAGCCGCTCTCCATGGAGGATGTTCTGAACATTGCGGAGCGGGAGCGGCCAGAGGGGGTGATCGTCCAGTTCGGCGGGCAGACTCCACTGAAACTGGCCATCCCGCTAGAGCAGGCGGGTATGAAGATCCTTGGAACCCCACCTGACGCCATCGATCGAGCCGAGGACCGGGAACGATTCAAGCAGATGCTGCAGCGTCTTGGCCTGAATCAGCCGCCGAACGGGACCGCCGTTTCGGTGAGCGAGGCACTTCGGATCGCGCGGCAGATCGGCTATCCGGTCCTGGTGCGACCCTCGTACGTCCTCGGCGGCCGTGCGATGGAGATCGTCTATAACGAGTCGAGTCTCGAGGACTACATGGCGCGCGCGGTGCAGGCCTCGCCAGAACATCCCGTGCTGGTCGATAAGTTTCTGGAGGACGCCATCGAGATGGATGTCGATGCCCTGTGCGACGGCCAGGAGGTTGTAATCGGCGGGATCATGGAGCACATTGAGGCGGCTGGAGTCCACTCCGGCGACTCGGCCTGTTCCCTGCCACCCCGGTCAGTGCAACAGCCATTGCTCGATCAGATACGGGTCCAGACGAAGGCTATGGCGCTGGAGCTTGGGGTAGTTGGCCTGATCAACATCCAGTTTGCGATCAAAGACCATGTGGTCTACGTTCTGGAGGTCAATCCCCGCGCCTCGCGGACCGTTCCCTTTGTCAGCAAGGCGATCGGCGTCCCCTTAGCCAAGCTGGCGGCCAAGATCATGGCTGGGATGAGCCTTAAGGAACTGGGTTTTACCGAGGAGCCTACGCTTCACCATGTGGCGGTCAAGGAGGCGGTCCTGCCTTTTGTGAAGTTTCCTGGGGTCGATGTCCTCTTAGGGCCGGAGATGAAATCGACTGGTGAGGTCATGGGGATCGACCGCGAATTCGGGCTGGCCTTTGCCAAATCGCAGGTGGGGGCGAGTGGCGCCCTTCCCCTGGAGGGAACGGTCTTTCTAAGCGTACGGGACAATGACAAGCCGCACATCGTGCCACTCGCGCGACGGCTCGCGGAGTTGGGCTTTCAGCTTGTGGCGACGGCCGGGACCGCGGCCGCATTAAAAAGTGGGGGGGTGACCGTGGAGGCGGTGGCTAAGGTCATCGACGGTGCGCGCCCACATATCGTGGATAAGATGAAGAATGGCGAGATTGGCCTGGTCATTAATACGCCGGAGGGCCACCATGCGCGTCTTGACTCTTACTCCATCCGGCGGACGGCGATCACCATGGGCATTCCCTACTTCACCACGGTGGCCGCGGTGCATGCGGCAGTGGAAGCAATCCAGGCTTTGCAGCAGGGGACGTTGAGGGTCAAGGCGCTGCAGGAGTATCACTCAGACGCCGGGTACGCGTAGTGGCAGTCCCTTGTGGCTGCCCTATGCGCGAAGTGCAAAACCCCCTCCAACCCCCCTTTGGTAAATGGGGGCACGGGGGGATTTAAGGGGTGCGGGGAATGGCGACGGCATCTGAGGTCCAAGTTGAAGTGGTGTCAAATCGGCAGATCGCGCCGGAGTACTTTTCGATGCGTCTGATTGGCCCTCGACACCTGGCCCGATTCCGCCCTGGTCAGTTTCTCATGCTTGGACGGACCGATGGACTGGATCCGCTCCTTCCTCGGGCCATGAGCATCCGAAGTGTAAAAATCCCCTCCAACCCCCCTTTGGTAAAGGGGGGCACGGAGGGATTTGAGGGGCACGGGGGGATTTGGCGTACGGGGCCTCCCCCGGACACCGATCCGGGGTGCGAGGTAGAGATTTTGTACAAGGTATGTGGCCGTGGAACGGCACTCCTGGCGGCGATGCGTCCAGGGAGGTCCCTCCGGGCTCTCGGCCCCTTGGGGAATGGTTTTGAGGTTCCACGTTCCGCAACGGAGGTGTTCCTGGTTGCCGGCGGAATCGGCGTTCCTCCGATTGCCGCCCTTGCTGAAGGGATTGCCACACTCCGAGCAACACGCGAAACGAAGATGACCGTCTTTCTCGGCGGGAGATCGAAGGCTGATCTGCTGTGTGCCGTTGATTTTAAGCGGGTCGGCGCAAAGATTCACGTGGCCACAGAAGATGGCAGCGCCGGTCAGAAAGGCTTAGTGACCGAACTACTGGAGCAGTATCTCAACACCTCACATCCCGCTCCCGGCACCCCCTCCCCATCCCCCCCCCCTCCGAGAGCCTGCCCCGGACTCGATCCGGGGGGGAGGGATGGGGAGGGGGGCGCATCCAGCACCAAATCTCCCCGTTCCCCCCTTTATAAAAGGGGGGTTGGGGGGATTTATGCGTGCGGCCCGCATCCCATGCTGGCGGCTCTTGCGTCGATTGCCGAAAAATATGAGCTGCCATACCAGGCCTCGCTGGAGGCGAGCATGGCCTGCGGCTTCGGGGCCTGCATGGGCTGCGTCGTGCCAGTGAAGGGTGACGGACGAGACCTGTCTGCCAGTCAGGCAGGTCGGACCTACCGCCTCGTCTGCAAGGACGGGCCAGTCTTCGATGGTTACGACATCCTCTGGCCTTAATCGCGTGCAGCGTGGCGCGTCTATTGTGTGCGGCGTCTATCGCGTGCAGCGTGCCACAAACGCAATAAACGCCATGAACGCACCGACACGACAGGCGCAATGGACGCAATAATAGAGGAAGTCCCGAATCCGCCAGCCATCGCGGATCTTTTTGGTCTAGTCGCCGCCCGGCCCGGTTCCAGCCTCCTGGATGCTGATCCTTGGGCTGCCAATCATTGGCGCGCTACGTGCTTTGGTTATGATCCGTTCCTCACCTTCTCGGCGAGAGGGCAGGAGATCACCCTCTTGCGGGAGGGTAAGCTAAGCCGACTCACCGGTGATCCATTCCGGCACCTTCAGGCGCTTCTCCAGCAGTTTGGCGACATCGCGCCTGTCCGGGAATTTCCAGCAGCCGGCGCCATCGGCTACTTCGGGTACGACCTCCGACACCACCTCGAAACACTGCCGGCCGTGGCGGTGGACGATCTTGGGCTTCCGGACTGCGTGATCCATTTCTACGACCTCCTCTTCTGGTTCGAACCGGGAACGGGCCGGCTTCTCGTCACCTCGTCCGGCTTGCCGCTCCCACCAGGAGTCGACCGGGAGCGGCGAGCCCGGGAACGGTTGCAGGAAGGCCTTGACTTGATCCGGCAGGCCCGGCTGATCGCTCGTAGTGCGCCGCCTGATTTGCCGCACACCGAGGCCCCCCTCGAGAGCAACATGTCAAAAGCGTACTACTTCAAGGCGCTAGAGGCGGTATTAGAGTACATCGCGGCGGGTGACATTTATCAGGCCAACATCTCGCAGCGCTTCACCACTCACTTCTCGGGCGACCCATGGGCCCTCTACCGGCGCCTTCGGACCCGCTTCCCCGCGTCCTTCGGGGCGTACCTTCACTGCGGTCCATTCCATGTACTGTCCAACTCGCCGGAACGGTTCCTACTGGTGGAGGGGAATCGGATCTCGACCTGCCCGATAAAGGGGACCCACCCTCGCGGGATGACGCTAGAGGATGATGCGCGCATTATTGGTCAATTGCGCCGCGATCCCAAGGAGCGCGCCGAACATGTGATGATCGTGGACCTGGAGCGAAACGATCTGGGCAGGATCTGTCAGGTCGGCTCCGTACATGTGGAGCAGTTCGAGACGATCGAGACCTACCACACCCTCCACCACATGGTCTCAACCGTGGCAGGCATCCTCGATGAGGGGGCAGACCCGATCGACTGTCTGCGGGCCACCTTCCCTGGCGGCTCCATCACCGGAGCCCCCAAGATCCGCGCGATGGAGGTGATCGATGAAGTGGAGCCGACGGCTCGTGGCCTCTACACCGGGGCGATCGGGTTCATCGGGTTCTCCGGCGCGATGGAGCTGAACGTCGCTATCCGGACGGCCATCGTGACAGGTGGACGGATCTATTTCCAGACCGGCGGCGGGATCGTGGCCGATTCCTCACCGGTACGGGAGTACGAGGAGACGCTGTTAAAGGCCGAAACCTTCTTTCGGACCCTCGGCGTCGGCGCTGGTTTTGGGAGATAGAGGAAGCGAATGGCCGTTGTCTATCTGAACGGGCGCTATGTACAGGCCGAGCGGGCGAAGGTATCGGCGTTCGACCGCGGGTTCTCGTATGGCGACGGCCTCTTTGAAACCATCCGGGCGTATGCCGGGTGGGTCTTTAGCCTCGAGCGGCACCTTGCTCGCCTCAAGAAGGGCGCCGATCAGATCGGGATTCCGTTCGAAGGTGATGTGGACGAGTGGCGGAAGCTGATGGGTGAACTGCTCCGGCGCAATTGCCTTCAGGACGCTGATGCCTCTTTGCGGCTGACGGTGACGAGAGGCCCAGACGTACTTGGCTCCCTCCTGCCTCCAGACGCGCCCGCCTCGCCTACACTGCTGCTTGTCGCCAAACCGCTGGATGTCGGGATCGCCCAGCGTCAGCAGGTGGGAATCGGCGCCGTTACGGTTTACTGGGGGACACCGTTCAATCCGCTTCGGATCAAGTCCCTCGACTACCTCTACAACATGCTGGCGATGGCGCAAGCGCACCGCGAAGGAGTAGAGGAAGCGCTGTTTGTTGCTACCGATGGCACGATCATCGAAGGGACTACGAGCAACGTCTTCTCGGTCTCGAAGGGGGTGCTGACGACTCCATCGGAGGACTCAGGGCTCTTACCTGGGATTACGAGGGAGGTGGTCATCGAGCTTGCGAAGAAGGAGGGCCTGATCTTCCGCGAGGCGCCACTGCCCCTCCAGGACCTCCTCGCGTCCGAGGAGGCGTTCCTGACCGGCTCCCTGAAGGAGATCATGCCGCTTGTCACCGTTGACGGCCGCACGATCGGCACCGGCAACCCTGGCCCCGTGACGCAACATCTCCAGAAGTGCTACCGAGCAGCCGTGGAGAAGGAGCGTGCGCAGGTTGGTGCGAGGTACAAATCTCCACACCCCACCTTTAGAAAAGGGGGGCACGGGGGGATTTGAAGGGTACGAGGTGTGGAGGAGGTAGGGGCAGCCCTTGTGGCTGCCCTAAGCGCGAAGTGATGGATGTGAAATCATGAAACCTGTCGTGAGCCGCACCGAACAGTCAGACCTGCGCGTGACTGTTGCCGGCATCTCCATGCAGAACCCGGTAATGACCGCCTCCGGGACCTTCGGCTATGCTCAGGAGTTTGAGCCCTACCTGGACCTCTCACGCTTGGGAGCCATCGTGGTGAAGACCATCACGCTGCACCCTCGCGTCGGAGCCCAGCCTCCCCGGATTGTCGAGACCCCGGCCGGGATGCTCAACGCCATCGGCCTTCAGAATGTTGGCCTGCAAGCCTTCCTTAAGGAGAAACTCCCCTACCTGAAGAAGCTGGGCCCTCCGATCATCGTTAACATCGCCGGCGAGTCGATCGAGGATTACGTTGAGTTAGCCAAGCGACTGAACGATCAAGAGGGTGTCAGCGGGATCGAGTTGAACATCTCCTGCCCAAACGTGGCCGATGGGTTGATCTTCGGCTGCAACGCTGTACTAGCCAACAAACTGGTCGCACGCGTGCGAAAGGCCACGTCGCTCCCACTTATTCCAAAGCTCTCCCCAAACGTCACGGATGTCGTTGAGATCGCCAGGGCGCTGGCAGATAGCGGCGCTGATGCCCTTTCCCTCATCAATACGCTGATCGGCATGGCCATCGACGTGAGAACACGGCGGCCGAAGCTCGGCAACGTAACTGGCGGGCTGTCCGGCCCCGCCATCCGACCGATCGCTGTCCGAATGGTGTGGGAGGTCGCCCGAGCGGTGAAGCTCCCGCTGATCGGGATGGGTGGGATCATGACGGCCGACGACGCGCTGGAGTTTCTGATTGCGGGCGCTACGGCTGTCGCGGTCGGGACGGCCAACTTCACTTCCCCGAGCAGCGCTACACGGGTCATTGATGGGATCGAAGCGTATCTAATCGACCACAAGGTCAAACGTGTGACCGATCTCATCGGCTCTTTGAACGCGTCGTAGCGTCATTGCGTACTACGCAATCAACGCTGCACGCAATAAACGCTATAGACGCTGCACGCAACAGACGCTATAGACGCAACGGACTCAATAGACGCCCATGACGACCCCGGCTAAGGCCAAGAAAATCCTGGCCATCCTCGAGTCATCCTACCCCGATTCCTGCGTGACACTAGACTTCAAGAACCCATTCCAACTATTGATTGCGACAATCCTGGCTGCTCAGTGTACCGACGAGCGGGTGAATCAGGTCACGAAGGGGCTGTTCACACGGTATCCGACGCCGAGAGCGTTTGCCGATGCCGACCCGATAGAGTTGGAGGAGGCGATCCGATCGACGGGCTTTTACCGCAATAAGGCGAGAAGCATCATCGGCTGCTGCAAGAAACTGGTTGAGGAGTTCGGTGGTCAGGTACCGCAGACGATGGAGGAGCTGATCACGCTGTCAGGCGTGTGGCGCAAGACCGCCAATATCGTCCTAAGCAATGCCCTGGGCATCACCGCCGGGATCGCGGTAGACACCCATGTCATACGGGTGGCGAATCGCCTGGGCCTCGCGGCCAGCGACAAACAGGATGAGATCGAAGCGCAGCTCTGCCAAATCATCCCAAGAGAGCAGTGGACTCTCCTCACACACCTGCTCGTCTTCCACGGCCGGCGCATCTGCATGGCTAGGAAGCCAGACTGCCCTCACTGCCCCATTCGCCACCTCTGCCCCTGGCCCGAGAAAACCATCTGACCTGCCGAGGAACCGCATTGACTAATTCGTCTGGGTTGAACGAGCGCCATTCCTGAACTTCCTTTCGCGGTGTGGCGATTTCGTACCAGGGTTTTATCACTACCTCCTGTACCGAAGTGCTTCCTTCGGCAAGAGCCTTCGGACCTCCTTGCGAGCACGACGGGAAAGAGCCAGTGCCCTCTTTGCGTCACGAAGCATCACGTCTGGGTAATCCCCTGGATAACGATACTCCACACCGTATGGCGTCAGTTCCCGTACATCACGAAGAACTTCACAAATCTTGGGGTGGGCCGCTGCGGCTAGATTCAGTAGCTTTTCCATGTCATGCGTTTTCTGAAACTCAATCTGGTGCCAAACCAGAAAGGACTTCAGGTATTTTTCTGCAGCCTGCTGGGCGTGGAAAACGGTACCAAGGATGTAGCTTTCACCACCCGCACACAGATGCTCCGCCGTTTGAAAGTCGTTTTCTGCTTTGCGAACCCACTCACGCGTAAATTCCAGTTTTACTTCCTCAGGCCGCTTCATAGATGACCTTGCCATATTTGTTGGCAGGATAGGCGAGACCGCCGATGACATCTCTTGTCTCTTCGAACCTCTCAGGCGTCATCGCGAAAACATCTACGGGAACCCCGATATCTCCGAGGGCGGAACGCAGCCGAATGCTTTCTGCTCTCTGGCTCGTGAAGCCGGACTCAATGACCAGGAAATCGAGATCACTGTCCGGGGTCATGGCGCCGGTAGCTCCAGATCCGAAAAGGATAATGCGCTCTGGCTTGGAGACGTCCAGAATCCGGCGGATCGCCATATGCAGCAGTCTTCTATTAATCTTCATCGCTTTTCTTCCCTATCTCGGCATTACCAGAAGCAGCGCGTTCACCGGGGGCTTTCCTGGCGCTCTTGAAGGTACATGGCGGAGAGGGCGTTGGCCAGAGCATAGCAAAGTGCTAGGCAGTCCACTAGAAGAAAGAGGGGTCGGGGTATCGGCATTGTCGTGCCCCCTACCCCGTCGCCCGCCAAAGCAGACATTTCACATGTTACCAACACTCTCCATACGTGTTGCAGGCCATGCGCCATTGGCGTATAGTGGAGTATGCGCTTCGTTGAGACGACGATCTTTGCAAAGGTTGTCAGTCGGCTGCTCGACGACGATGATTATCGCAGTCTTCAGATTGCCCTCATGCTGCGGCCGAAGCAGGGGCCGGTCATTCGTGGCTCTAGTGGTCTGCAGAAAGTGCGATGGGCAAGGCTTGGCGCGGGGAAGAGCAGCGGTCTCCGCATCATCTACTGCCGGGCACGCAACGAGAGCGCTTTTTACATGCTCTATGCGTACTCGAAGAACGAGCAGGGTGACTTGACGCCTGCCCAGGCCGGGATACTCGGTCAGCTCGTTCGGGAGGAATTCAGGTGAAGGACGCGGCGTTTCAGGAACTCGTGATCAGCATTCGGCAGACGGGTCGCATCCGGCGCGGCACGCTCAAGGCCGCCCGGACGATCGTGTTTCGCCCGGCTGACGTGAAGGCCGTCCGGGCCAAGCTCGGGGCGTCGCAGAGCGGATTCGCACTCATGATCGGCGTGAGCGTCGCGACACTGCGAAACTGGGAGCAGGGCCGGCGGACTCCGGATGGTCCTGCACTGGCCTTGCTTCAAGTCGCCGCCAAGAACCCGGAAGCAGTCGCCGAGGCGTTGCAGGGTAGATGCGGTCCGGCCTAGGGTTGCCGGCAGTCACCAGAGCTTGACAGCCCGACGGAGAATTCATTAAGATGTTACAGGGTAACATTGGAGAAGGATTTGGCCATGCGCACCACCAAACCGATCACCGTCTCGCTGTCACCCGACCTGCTGCGCGAGACGCAACGGGTTGCCCAGGAGGAGACACGCACCCGGAGTGAGTTGATCCGCGACGCCCTCCGTCAGTACCTCGCGTCCCGTCACTGGCAGCGTCTGCGCCAATGGGGCGCTGAGACGGCCGAGCGACTCGGGCTCAAGACCGAGGCGGATCTCCAGCGCCTACTCGACGAGGTACGTACCGGGCGGCGGAAGGCCAAGGGGTGATCGGGGTCGTTGCCGACACGAACGTCTACGTGTCGGCTATCGTCTTCGGCGGAACCTGCGAGGAAATTCTGGCCCTGACTCGCGCCGGAGTCGTGACCAGGACCACCGAATCTTAGAGTGCGCGCTGGCTGCTGAGGCGGATTTCTTGGTGACCGGGGATAAGCAGCATCTTCAATCCCTCAAGACATTTCGCGGCATTCCGATTGTCTCGCCGCGAGAATTCCTCAATCTGCTTCGCTGAAGCTGCATGGCAGGATCTGGCAGCCTGCTCGACGGCATAAGGAGTGTTCTGGCCGGCCCCCCCTCCACCAGTGACGATCGCACCCCACATTGTAAGCTCGTCATCATCTGCAGCCCGTGAAATGTGGGACATTGTGACCGCGTCGTTGCGAGCTGCAGGCGAAACAATCCCTTCAGGTGAGATTCTTTCGGTTCCCCGCCCATCGAAATGACCATCTGTGTCATATCGCTTCATTCGTCAAGGGTCGATACCCCGCGGCTTGCCGCGGGCAGACTTCCATTGGCGGAAGCGCCAAAACCTTGTAGGAGAGATGATACCCTGAGGCAACTCAACGGGAGGAGAGCATGAGAATCAGCCGCGCCCTAGCCGCCATGGCGATTATGATTCTGACCTGCACCACCGCGCAGGCCACGGAGATCACTGGCGACGAGCTTAAGAAGGCCTTGCAGGAGAATCCCGACGTGCTCATCGAGGCGATCAAGGCCAACAGGACGGCTATCTTCGACATCATCAAGCAGACGGGGCGTGAGGAGCAGGCCAGCATGCAGAAGGAGGCAGAGGAGGCTGAGAGGAAGGCCTCCGCGGACTCCTTCAAGAACCCCCTCAAGCCCGTGATCGACGACAAGACCCGAATCCTCGGCGAGAAGGATGCCAAGTATACTCTGGTTGAGTATTCCGACTTCCAGTGTCCTTACTGCGCGAGCGCCCATCACACTGTCAAGGAGCTGAGAAAGAGGCACGGTAAGGAGCTGCGATTCATCTACAAGCACCTGCCCCTGCCCTTCCACGCCCAGGCAATGCCCGCCGCACAGTGGCTCGAGGCCGTCGCGATCCAGTCGCCTGAGAAGGCCTGGAAGTTCCACGACATCCTCTTCGAGAACCAGGCCAAGCTCGGGGTCGACTTCTTCAAGAAGACCGCCAGGGACCTCGGCATCGACGTGGAGAGGTGTGAGAAGGACGCCGAGAGCCAGGCCGTGAAAGACCGCATCGCCGCGGACATGGAGGAAGCCAGGCAGTTCGGCTTCAACGGCACCCCCGGCTTCCTGCTCAACGGCATCCCGGTGAAGGGCGCCTACCCGATCGAGCACTTCGAGGAGATCATCAAGAAGCTCGCCGCCGCCAAAGCCAATTAGGCAACATGGGAGGTCTTGGGGTCAGGCTCGATTCATGCCTAGTTTGCGGTCGGTTGGTTTACGTTTTGAATTAGGGGACACCCTACGTCATTCGGGGGCTGGGGGGTTGCGGAATTCAGTATGGTGTCCCCGTAATCGCCCAACAACTCTCCCCCTACCTTGCCGACCGGGAAGATGAGGACAATGGCATTGATTTATGCCAGTTGGCAATATATAATGCCATGAAAAGGAGGAGTGTGCCATGGAAACGACTTTGGATAGATTTGGTCGGGTGGTGATCCCAAAAGAAATTCGCGATATTCTCGGTCTAAAACCAGGAGAACTGTTAAAGGTCGAGCAATCGGATGACGAGGTGATTTTGAGGCCATTTCGGGAAGAATCCCCAATCAAGGTGAAGGATGGCGTGCTGGTCTATGCAGGCACTGCAACCGGCAATCTGATGGAGGCTGTGAGGGGCCATCGCGAGGAACGCCTCAGGAGGGTGTCTTTGCCGCGGAGATCATGAAAATCCTTTTTGATACCTCTGTCCTTGTAGCCGCGATTGTAGGACCGCACCCCCTGCATCCCCCCGCTTTCCGATGGCTCAAACGGGCAACGGCGAAAGAGTTCGATATGCTGATTGCCGGTCATACGCTGGCTGAGCTTTATGCGGTGTTGACCACGTTACCCATACGCCCGAAGATTACGCCTGGGATAGCCGGGCATCTGATCCGCAGTAATGTTGAAACCCTGGCAAAGATGGTGTCCCTTTCACCTTCGGAGTACAGCTCTGTCGTCACGCGGATGGTTGATCTGGGACTATCCGGAGGCGTAATTTATGATGCCATTATCGCCATGGCAGCGAAGAAATCCGGGGTTGATCACGTGTTAACATTCAATGTTGACGACTTCAAGCGCGTGTGGCCAGAGGGCGCAGACCGCCTCATTACGCCATAAGCCACACGGCAATGTATTTGGTGAGCCCTTCGACATCTCAGCCGTTCGTCCTGAGCTGGTCGAGGGAAACGGCCGGGATACTCAGGACATGCTTGTCGAACCATGGATGGAACATGTTGCAAGCATAGCCCTTCGACAGGCTCAGGGCGAACGGTGAATGTAAAGAAGTGTTACGCTAGTCCTTACCTGGCCGGCGACTGTAACCCAAGCTGGTTAAGGAACTCCCGCGCGACGACTGCGACATCGCGGTGGCTGACATCCACATCGTAGTTCATCTGTCGCATCGCCTCCTCCGAGATCCGTCCTGCTAATCGCTCGATCGCCGTCCGAAGCTCCGGGTGGGCTGCCAGCGTCTGGGTCCGCACGACGGGGATGGCGTCGTACGGTGGGAAGTACCGTCGGTCATCCTCGAGCATGGTCAGATCGAGTCCCTTGATCAGTCCATTAGTTGCATCGCCCGCGATCAGATCGACGGCGCCGCTGGCGAGCGCTCGGTAGCTCAGCGTCAGATCCATCACATGCGGCGTCTCGGCGAATCGCAGCCCGTAGGTCTGCACCAGTCCCTTGTAGCCATCCTCGCGCTCCAGGAATTCGTACCCGAAGGCGGCCTTTAAGTTCGACGTATGCGGCGCCGCATCGCTGATGGTTCTGAGATGGAGGCGTTGGGCGTCGGCAGCCCGGATGAGGATCGCGAAGGTGTTGTTGAAGCCAAGCGACGGCAGGACCGTGCGGTCGGTCGCCGCATACGCTGCGGTGACGCGCGCGAGTACGTCCGCGTGATCCCGTGAGGTCGGCTGATGAAAGATCGCGGTTAGGGCCGTTCCCGTGTACTCGACGTAGGCGTCGATGGCGCCGGAGCGAAGCGCCTGATCGCTGATGAACGTGCCGCCGAGATTGAGACGGCGCTCGACCCGCAGATCGGTTGTCCGCTCGATCACCTGGGCCAGCAGCTCGCCGAGGATGATCTGTTCTGAAAAATTCTTCGACCCGATGATGACCCGAGGGCCCCAGCGCCCTGAGGCGGCGAAGCTGCCCATCACGATCAGTGTCAGCGCGATGCCGGTGGCCGCCAGTGCGCGGGCCGTCACGCGCCGCGATCGGGCGGCCCCCGGTGTCATGGCGCGCTCCAGCCATCCGAGCGATGCGTCCACCGCGAGGGCGAGGAGAGCGGCCGGTACTGCGCCTGCCAGGATCAGAGTCGGCTCGGTCATGGAGAGACCTCGGAAGATATAGTCGCCGAGCCCTCCAGCGCCAATGGCGGCAGCAATCGTGGCCGCCCCCACGCCGCCCACCGCCGCCACACGAACCCCCGTCACCATCGTCGGCATTGCCAGCGGTAGCTCAACCTGCAGCAGCAACTGCTGCGGCGTCATCCCCAGGGCCACACCCGCATCCCGCGCGGCCCGATCGATCCCCTGGATACCGGCAACGGTGTTGCGCATGACCGGCAGCAGCGCATAGAGGATGAGCACGAGCAGCGCGCTTCTGGCGCCGATCCCTCCAATAAGCGGCGCCGCCACCAGGAACCCGAACATGGCGAGGCTGGGCACCGTCTGGGCGATATTGGCGAAGGTCAGCAGTACCGCGCCAAGCCGAGGGCGCCGTGCCGCCACGATCCCGAGCGGCACCGCGATGGCGATCGCTGCGGCGGTCGCGACCAGCGTGAGCAGGAGATGCTGAGCAATCGCGCCCAGCATGTCGGCGCGATGGGCGATCCAGAAGTTAAGAAGCTTCACGGGCGATGACCGGCACTGGCGGCAGTGCGTCAAGGAACATCCGAATTCTTGGATCGCCGGCGCGGGCGATGACTTCTGGGGTATCAAGCGCCACGAGGCGTCCCTGATCCAGGACCCCCAGCTTGGTGGCGAGCGCAAAGGCTTCACCCATGTCGTGCGACACCATGACGACGGTCTTGCGGAGCTGATCCTGAATGCGGTGGAACTCGTGGTGCAGTTCGGCGCGCGTGAGCGGATCGAGCGCACCGAACGGCTCATCCATCAGGATGACGGGGGGGTCAGCGGCAATCGCCCTCGCGAACCCCACTCGTTGGCGTTGGCCGCCTGAAAGCTCGTGGGGGAACCGTCCTTCAAAGGTTGATGGATCAAGCCCGACAAGCTCCAGCAGCTCCTGGCAGCGTGCATGGATACGGGGTTCCGGCCACCCGTCCAGGCGCGGCACGACCCCGATGTTGCGGCCGATGGTCATATGTGGAAACAGACCGACCTCTTGCAGCACATAGCCGGTTCGGCGGCGCAAGGCGATCGGGTCCCACTCGGACGTTGCCCGCCCCTCGACCCGGACCTCACCGGCGATCGGCACGAGGAGGCGATTGATCAGTCGCAGGATGGTCGTCTTGCCGACGCCGCTACGGCCCACCAGGACCAGCACCTCGCCGCACTTCACGGTGAAGCTGACATCGTCAAGAACCACCGTACCGCTAGGGGCTCGGTAGTGCACGTGATCAAACTCAATCGTAGACAGGTCGTTCATGGCCGGCGAGAAAAGGAGATCGGAGTCATCGTGGCGGGATGATCAAGAGGCCAGGAAAAGGCAAAATTGATCCCGAGGATCGCTAAAGTGACCAAGAACCTGAAATCCGTGGCGCGTGAGCAACGATTCCATTCCCGACTGGGAGTACTTGTAGCAGTTTTCTGTGTGGATCGTTTCACCCTGGCGAAAATCGATGTCAAGGTTCAGATCGGCGATCCTGATGCGTTGGTTGCGCACACTAACCAGGTTCATCTCTATTCGGCTGTGCTCGTGATTCCACACCGCCCGATGCCGAAATGTTGCCAGATCGAAGTTCGCGGCTAACTCACGATTGAGCCGGGCGAGAATATTGAGATTGAACTTCGCCGTAATGCCTTGGGCGTCGTCGTAGGCTGCCTCGATCACAGTAGGGTCTTTGATCAGATCAACGCCTAGCAGGAGCCGATCCATCGGGCGAAGATGGCGACGGAGCATCGTGAAAAACCGGGCGATATCTTCTTCCGTAAAGTTGCCGATGGTGGATCCCAGAAAGGCGACCAGCCGAGGTCCGCTTGCGTGTGTGGTGAGATAGCCAAGCCCATCGGCAAATTCGGCCGCCACCCCCACAACCCTCAGGCGCGGGTAGTTGTCCAATAGCTGTCGAGTTCCATTCTCCAATCCGGCTGGCGAGATGTCAACGGCATAGTAGGTGAGATCCGCCTGCCGAGCCAGGCATGACTCGATCAGATATCGGCTCTTCGTGGAGCTGCCGCTGCCCAGTTCGACCAGCGTGAGGTCCGAGGGACAGCGTTCGATGATATGAGCAGCGTGCTGCTTCAAGATGGCAGTTTCCGCCCGCGTCAGGTAGTACTCGGGCAGCTCGCAAATCTGCTCGAATAGGGCGTTCCCTGCCGGGTCGTAGAAGTACTTGCAGGGAAGCCACTTCCTGGGCGCGGTGAGCGCCTGCCGGATATCGTCGGCCAGCGTGTCCTGAGCATCCCTTAGCGCAATGCAGGTATATCGGTCATCTTCCATGGCGTTACCTCAAGTCTGCCATTCGCGTGATACCGTTCTTTCATCCCACTGTCAAGGAGAAATGCGATTTGGGATCCAGTTTTTCACTCCTTTGCGACCCATCTGCTGGACGATGGGTATGATATTCGGACGGTCCAAGAGCTGCTGGGCCACAAGGACGTGAGCACGACGATGATCTACACGCACGTCTTAAATCGAGGTGGGAGGGGAATCCACAGCCCCGCTGATCGACTCGGGTTCGATCTGGAGAGATCATTGGAGGGGTCTGCCGGAATAGACTGACAAGACGTGCAGTGTTTGCCATGCTCCAGAAAACTGAAAATATCTTGCTAAGTACGGAACAAGCCTATAGGATTTGCTCCATACGTAAAACTCATCAGTAGAGATAGGCTGACCAATCTACTCAATAGTTAGACCGCTGAGGAGGCAGTTCTAAAGGAGCGCAGATGTTCGCAGCAGCCTTGAAGCGCGTTATCCCCTTCACCCATCCCGTGATTGTTTCGAAGAGGTTGGCATCTGATCAGGTCGAGTGCGGCTGCGCGACCTTCATCATCCTCAACGCCGACGGATGGATCTTGACGGCAGCGCACGTAATCAACGACTTGATCGCCAAGCAGGCACACGACCGCGAACGCGCGAAGTATGAGGCCGATGTGGCGGCAGTAGAGGCCGACGCCCGGTTGGGCGCTAAACAACGCAAGCGCCGAATCGCGAAGCTGCCATACAATCCCCAGTGGATCACGAACATTTCCTACTGGTGGGGCACGGACGGCGCCCGTGCGGATAACTTCGCTGGCGACTCTCTGGCGGACCTCGCTCTGAGCAAGGTTGAGCCATTCGATCCGGCCCAGGTCGCTGCCTACCCGGTCTTCAGGGACCCGACAAATGAACTGGTCCCGGGTACGTCCCTGTGCCGGCTCGGTTTTCCCTTTCACGAGATCTCGGCCACCTACGATGAGGCGGCGGATGCGTTCCGCCTGCCTGAAGGTGCACTTCCGGTCCCGCGTTTTCCGATGGATGGCATCTACAGCCGGAGCGCAATCTTCGTCGACGAGAACCTGAGCAGGCGTTCTTCTGTGCGGTGCGGACCAAACGGCCTGCAGCGGGATTGATCCATCACTCCGACCGTGGGAGCCAGTACTGTGCGCATGAATATCGCAAGCTATTGGAGCAGTTCGGCATGCAGGCCTCGATGTCCAGGCGTGGGAACTGCTATGACAACGCGCCGATGGAGAGCTTCTGGGGCAGCCTGAAAAATGAACTGGTGCATCACCGGCGTTATGAGACCCGAGCTGAGGCCAAAGCATCGATCCGGGAATACATCGAAATCTTTTATAACCGCCAGCGGCGTCACTCACGCCTTGGCTACATGGCACCGGCCGTCTTTGCTCAACAAGTCAGTAAACAGCAGGCCGTTGCTTGAAGCGGGTGTGTCCACTATTGACAGGACACCTCAACCTCCGGGAGGCGGGTCGAGTATATTGAGACTTCAACCCCTGGCCTTCGGGGTCAGAGTGGCGGCCCAATCTTCGACGTCGAAGGCCGCATCTGTGGACTGCAGAGCCGGACCAACCATCTGGCACTAGGGTTCAGCCGGGTTGTCAAGCGGCAAGGGAAGGAAGTGCAAGAGCACCAGTTCCTGAACGTGGGCCTCGGAGCTCATGTGAAGGAGATTCTTAAATTCCTTCAGGTCAAAGGCGTCACCGTCGCCATCGGCTAGTCCGAGCATGTGCAATGGGAAAAATGGGCAATTCGGCTTTCACGGCCCAACTATTCGCTTCAGACCGATCGCTTGATAGCGACGGCTGAGCTTTGCGTTATGCAGATCCGCAGGTACTGAACAAGTCATGAGTCCATCAGTCTTCCAAGAGAAGGGTTTCAGGTTCTTCTTCTTTTCGAAGGAAGAGAGCCGCAAACATGTACACGTTTACTGCGGCGATGGCGAGGCAAAGTTTTGGCTGGAGCCATCAATAGAGTTGGCGGATAATTACGGTCTGAAACCGAAACAACTACGGGAAGTCCAAAGAATACTGGAGGAACGCAAAGATGAAATCATCGACGCTTGGAAAAAGCACCTTGGCAGTTGAGGTGGTAGGAATTTCGAAACACGGTTTCTGGCTCCACGTGCGGGGCGAGGAGTACTTCTTGTCGTTCAAAGCATTTCCATGGTTCAAGGAAGGAACGGTCGCGTCGGTATTGAAGGTCAAACTTTTGCACCGAGACCATCTATACTGGCCAGATTTGGACGTCGATCTTGAACTCGAGTCGCTCAGACATCCTGAGAAGTATCCGCTCACTTACCGATCAACTGCATAACAAGCGGCTGGAACGGCCCGGCGCACATCGCTTGTCTCGATTCGGAACATTCGTTCGCGTCGGCCGCTCAGCCGCATGCCGTTAGCTCGACGAAACGGGAGGTCCACAATCGCCTTGGTAAATCGATCGGCGATCTGGCTCAAGGCGTGTGGGATTGACACGGTGGTCATGGAATCCACCGGTGTCTATTGGATCCCCTTGTTCGAACTGCTTGAGCAGCGCGGGTTCGAGGTCTTGCTGGTCGATGCCCGACACGTCAAGCACGTGCCTGGGCGAAAACCCGACGTCCTGGACTGCCCAAGCAGTCGATCAGCATCCGGCTCGATCCTGAGGATTGGGCTTGACCCGGTTTCGTGGATACCCCATTGTTGGGGCAGAAAGGAGAGTCCACGATGCCGAAGAGAAAGACCCCCACCCTCAAGCATATAGCCCAGTCGCGACCTGTAAAGAGTAGGGCGCGTGAAGATCGCATTCAGATGGAAATCGTCGTTGACGCCTATGGACCTGAAGAACAGGCTATGGGGTGGTACTACTATCTTGAGGAGAAATTGACCTTTCCATTCAGCGCCAGGTGCATCGCGGAAAGAAGGATCTCGCCGTTGCAGGAAGGTGACAAGGTGGAGGTCACAAGTATGGCTCCTGAGAGCGACTGCGAACACGAGATGTTCGTTCTTCTGCAGTGGGAGGGGCGGACATTCGGGGTACCGCTGTCCCAGCTCAAAGGCATGGGGGTCGAGTCGGAGACGAAGCAGGCCATTGAGGATTGGCATTACTGGGTACAGCAAGGGTATGAGTTTTGAGGAGAGTTGCTCAGCCACTGTGACTAACTGGCGCCATGCACGTAACCGCCGCCCAGTGAGGCTACAGTGATCAACTGACGCAAACCCGCGGTCGAGGTGGTAACGCGTCGTAGGGTAGCGCGGTTACTGCCTAATTGGCTCGTTGGAACTGAAGATCGGCGAACGACGACTGGGCGGTTGACTTCGTGTGCTGGGAATTGATCCAGATTGCGACACGCCCCACCTTGGGGAGTGAGTTCTGGCCGAAAAGTCGCGCGTAGTCCTCGGCGACATTTCGACGCTCCTGGACCCATTTGCCCAACTGCTGCTTTCCACTCTGCAGGACAATGACCTTAATAGGGGTAATGGGGGAATGGCCATCGGCAGTAGTTCCTGCGGGGGCGTTACTGTCCCAGAGGTAGCCGAGCATGGGGCTTCGCAGTCTGATCAGCGAGTTCGGGAAGATAACGTAGAGCTGGGCGGCCTGATCGTTTTTGTCCTTTTCACGGATGTCACCTGCTAAAGGAAGGCGGTCTACCTTCCACCGCCAGCTCAGTATCGGAAACTCTTTCAGGTCCACCTCTATCACCTTGTGTAGCCCAAAAGAGCTTTCTTCACTCATGAGGCGGATGCCGAACTGACCATCCTTAAGAGGCTCGATCTTGATTTGATGATGGTTCTGAAAGGTTTCCAGGTCCCAGCCGACAGGGACTCCCTTCTCATCCATCGTCCCGCTGATGGGTAGGGGAATGCTCCCTGGGTTGGGGGTGTGCTTCGCTGCAGACGTCATCGATACAAGCCCTAACAGTATCACTGTAAGACCGACGAGCGCAGGCAAGATCCGATGACGCGCCCCACGTCCTGGACGTCTGATTGTTGTTGAGGTTGTCGGGATGATTGTCGTGCTCAATTCAGCCTCCTCGCCTGGGTAATAATCACATCCAGGCATCGGTGATGCTGCATCAGGACTAACGGACAATCGGCGGTCGACCTTCAGGTATTCCTGGTGGGTTGACCGCGACGTACTGATGGCTGATGCGTATCTTCATAAGGAATGAGTAGTATAATAATTTAGTCATGATCTCGGCACAAGGGTTTTCTTCAGCCACAAGGATAGACATTGGCATGTGTCATAACGAGTGTCGCGACCAAAATCTCCCAACCCCCCTTTGCTAAAGTGGGGTTGGGAGATTTGAGGGAGGCTTTCTGCCATCCCGATCAACGGGCGGGGATGAACCCCGCCCCTACGAAGATGTCATACCTGGACAATGAACGAGGTACGCTATTACTGTCCATTTTGGGCAATAGGAAACAATTGACAACTTGGGGGAGCGTATGTAATCCTACCAGCCTGTCAGGTGCTTCGCCGGCGTACTGAGAATCTCTCTTGGAGTAGGGAATGTTTAACCCGTTGGAGGCCGTCGGACGCACGGTTCTCAAGCAAGTCCAGGCCATGGGGCGTATGGCCATCTTCTTGGGTTCCACCGGTTTCTGGGCGGTCCGGCCACCACTGAAGTTCCGGCGTATTGTCGGTCAGGTCTATTTTATCGGGGTGCAGTCAAGCTCTATTATTCTTCTCACCGCAGCCTTCAGCGGAATGGTCCTGGGGCTTCAGGGGTACTACACGCTTCGGAAGTTCGGGTCCGAGGCTCTTCTCGGTCCGGCCGTTGGCCTGAGCCTGATTAAGGAACTGGGGCCGGTGATGGCAGCCCTAATGGTGACGGCGCGGGCCGGATCGGCCTCTGCCGCGGAGATCGGCATCATGCGGATCACCGAGCAGATCGACGCGTTGGAGGCGATGGCTGTCAATCCCATGAAATACCTGGTGGTTCCCAAGGTGATCGCAGGACTGATTGCAGTCCCGCTCCTGACCGGTATCTTCGATGTAGTTGGGATCTATGGCGGCTACCTTGTTGGGGTGAAGCTGCTCGGCGTCAGTGCCGGCACCTACTTTTCCGAGATGCGGAACATGGTGGAGATGAGTGACATACGGGGCGGTTTCCTGAAGTCGCTGAGCTTCGGCCTCATTATCACCTGGGTGTGCACGTACAAGGGGTTTTATGCCGGGTATGGGGCCGAGGGTGTGGGAAAGGCGACAACGGAGGCCGTAGTCCTTTCGTCAGTCCTGGTTCTGATCTGGAACTACTTCATGACCGCCGTCCTGTTTTAAACTGGATGATCCAGATCATTGATCTTTACAAAAGCTTTGAGCGGCAGCAGGTACTCAATGGGGTGAACCTGACCATTCCACGGGGGCAGGTTACGGCCATTATTGGGCGGAGTGGAGGCGGTAAAAGCGTGCTGCTCAAGCACCTTATCGGCCTCATGCAACCGGACAGCGGTCAGGTGCTGGTCGATGGGATCGACCTCGGCCGGCTCCGCGGTAAGGCCCTGGATCTGGTGCGCGAAAAGTTTGGCGTCCTGTTTCAGGGAGGCGCCCTATTTGACTCGATGACAGTGTTCGACAATGTTGCCTTCCCGCTGCGAGAAAAGACCCGACTGTCAGAAGGCGAGATTACCCAACGCTCGATGCAGCGGCTGGAGGCTGTGGGGCTTGCTGATATGGCGCATAAATATCCCGCAGAGCTCAGCGGGGGGATGAGGAAGCGGGCAGCTCTAGCTCGAGCCCTGGTCCATGATCCGGAGATCATCCTGTTTGACGAGCCGACGACAGGCCTCGACCCGATCCTGCTGAACTCCATCCACCGTTTGATTCTGGACGCCCATAAGCGCTTCGGATTCACCGCGGTCGTAGTCAGCCACGAGATTCCGGAGATTTTCGACATCGCCCAGACGGTGGCAATGCTCGACAATGGGATCATCGTGGAGCACAACAGTCCGGCGGCCATCATGGCCTCCGCCAATCCTGTTATCCGGCAGTTCATCACCGGGGCCAGCAATGGTCAGACTGGTCCAAAGCAGGCAAACCGATCTGCCGTGTAGGTTCTAGCGATGCCGACAGGATTCTTTGGGGATCAAGACGGAGAGCGAGCTCAATGAAGCGACTGACTATGGAAACGCTGGTAGGGCTATTCGTGGTGGTGGGAATCGTAAGCCTGGGCTACCTCTCGATCAAGCTCGGTAAGCTTGAGGTGGTCAGCGATCGAGGATATACTGTCCTGGCCGCGTTCGACTCGGTCGCAGGCCTGAAGGATGGCGCAGTGGTCGAGATCGCCGGGGTCGAGGTAGGTCGGGTGAAAGCGATCGGGTTGGAGAACTATCGAGCCGTCGTCGCCATGAGGATCGACCCTGGCGTTGCACTTCAGGATGATGCGATCGTCTCGATCCGGACAAAGGGGTTGATCGGCGAGAAGTATGTGAAGATCACGCCCGGTGGCTCTGACAATCTGGTCCAACCTGGCGGTAAGCTTCGGGATACCGAAGATCCCATAGATATAGAGCATCTCATCTCGAATTATATTTTTGGCAAGCTCTAGACGGAAGAGGCAACCTGTAAGCTTACGTTGAACTCTCGCTCTCGAAGGAGTCACCCATGATGAATGCAGGCCGAGTGAGACAAGCACATTGGATTGTGTTGCCCCTGGCGCTCATTACAACGGTGGCTGCGGTATGGCCGACGTCAGCGCAACCGCCGGCACCGAAGGCCGCCTACACCCTGAAAGATCTGATCGGGCGTACCCTGGCCACGAGCCATGAGATCCGTCAGATGCAGAGAGGTGCCGAGGTGGCGATGGCGAAGAAAGACCAGGCCGATGCCGGCCGGTTCCCGCAGATCGAGGTGACCGCCATCGTAGGACCGTCCCCTCGAGCCCGTGGAACCGTTGAGGGCGGTTCTCCTGATCGAAAGGATGATCCGCACGTTACCAACGTATTCGAGCGGGTCGAGATGACGCTGGTCCAGCCGCTCTATACCTTCGGCAAGCTGACGGGATTCCGTGAAGCGGCGGAAGAAGGGGTCACGGTCGAGAAGGCCAAGGTGGAGGAGAAGGCCGCCGACCTGATCTTGCGGGTCAAAGAGCTGTACTACGGCCGACTGCTGGCGAGCGACATGCTTGGGTTGATTGATGAGATCGCCAAGGACCTCGACAAGGCAAACGAGAAGACGGAACGACAGCTCAAGGCTGAAGTGCCGGGCGCTGATGAGATGGATCTGTACAAGTTGAAGTCGTTCCGAGGCGAGGTATTGAAGAACCGGGAGGAGGCCCAAAAGGGGTTCGATCTGGCCACTGGCGCCCTGATGTTCTACGCAGGTCTTGATCGCACACAACCGTTTGAGCTGGATGCGATAGGGCTGGAGGTTGCGCCAAAGGAGGTGGAGCAGGCAGATCGGGGAATGGGCAGGGCGCTGGAGCTACGCCCGGAGATGACCCAGGTGCGGGCGGGGCTCAAGGCTACGGAAGCGCTGGTCAAAGTAGAAGAGAGTAATCTGTACCCGCAGTTCTTCCTCGCCCTGAATGGGGTATACGCTCAGGCCGGCAATCGCGTTCACCAGCAGAATCCCTGGGCCTTTGACCCACTGAATGATAAGTACGCCGCGATTGTCTTGGGCTTCAAGTATGACCTCGATTTTGGCATTACCCGAGGGAAGATCCGGGCAGCTCAGGCGGAGCACCTGAAGGTAGGGGAGATGAAGCTGTTTGCAGAGCAAGGGATCCCGTTGCAGGTGCGGAAGGCCCATCGAGAGCTGGCTGAGGCGCGAGAGACGCTCAAGGCCACGGAGGACGGATGGCGGAACGCGAAGAAATGGCTGGTGGCGGCCAAAGCGAACTACGACCTCGGGGTCGGGGAGTCCAGAGAGCTGGGCCAAGCTGCAGAGACATACGCCAGGCTGCGGGCAGACCACTTCAAAGCGATGTACAATTACAACCTTTCGCTTGCGAATATCGAGCATGCCACAGGTCGAGCCGTAAAGGAGGAGGGAAAGTGACCGCGAAGTATTCCGATACCGGATTCAGATGGAAAATGCTGGTGATTGCTGGAGCGGCCGTAGCGGTCTTGTTGACGCCGGGACTTGGCCTTGCCGGCCCGGCGACAGATCAGGTCAAGGGAACCGTTGACCAGGTGTTAAAGATCTTGAGCGATCCGACTCTCAAAGGTGAGCAGAAGACTAAGGAGCGTCGAGCTCAGCTCCGCAAGACCGTATTAGAGCGATTTGATTTCTCTGAGATGTCAAAGCGCTCCATGGGCCGGCACTGGAGCGAGCGTACTCCCGTGGAGCGTAAGGATTTCGTTGGCCTCTTCACCGACTTATTGGAGCGGGCCTATATCGACCGAGTCGATGGGTACACGGGCGAGCAGATCTTGTACCTGGAGGAGACGGTAGATGGAAGCTATTCCGAGGTACGGACGAAGATCGTGACCAAGCGGAGTCAGGAAATTCCGATCTTCTACCGTCTACAGAAGACCGACTCTGGTTGGACGGTCTACGACATTGTTATCGAGGGCGTAAGCCTGGTGAATAACTATCGCACTCAGTTCAGCAAAATCATCCGCACCTCCTCCTATCAGGAGCTGGCAAAGAAGATGCAGGCCAAAGTCGAGGGTGAGGAGAAGGCGGAGCTTGGCCCTCCTAAGTCGAAGGTTCGGTAAAGAAGGAGTTACTATGACAGGAGATATTCAGAGCCTTTACCATAAGATCATAATCTGGTGCGCCACTGGTCATCCGGCGTATCTCTCATCGGACATGGCGAAAAGCTTCAGCGACTATCTGCTGAGTTTCCTCAAATCGGCTGAGGGGGAGAGATTTCTACGGACCCTGGGCTATGTCCGGATAGTCGAATCTTCCGGGGACAAGCAGAGCGGGGAGATCTGACCGACTTACTTTTCCCCCTGCCGTTGTAACTCCAGAAGGATCCTTTCGAGAGATTCCTTGGCGTGCCGCGCCTGTTCCACATGGGTGCCCATGAGCTGAATTAACTCATTCCGCATGGTCGGTCTAAGCGGTGTAAGGAAACGCACAATCCCTTGCAGCGCTCCGTCGATCGCCTCCACCGCGGCCCGTATCTGTTCCCTGATCGCCTCTTCTGCCTGTGATTGTTCCTCTGTCACGTGGAAAGACCTTTCTGGCTTTTCAGCTCATTCAGGAGACCGAACACTTGGACGATCGCCTGACATTGGTCCTCGAAATCCGCCGCCGCCACGCCAAACACGTTTAAGAGCCTTCGATCCAGCTTCTCAGCCATGGGTTGACCCCTTGATCTATCGGTTGAAGCAATCCTTATCTACCCGTAACTACTTAGCTCGATAGACTGTAGGCTTTTAGACTGTAGGAACGCGCCATGCGAAACCATACCAAGCTCAGAGCGTTTGAACTGGCCGACGAAGTGCGCCCTGATTCGGTCCGTGCGCAACGACTAACAGCCTTCAGCCTACAGCCTAAACACCTGAGTAGTTACATCTGCCTATCAATTGAGTTTACACGACGTACCCTCTCAGAACAAGTGGATCACATAAGATGAGCCGAGGTGGTTGAAGCGACGGGCGCGATCTGCTAATCTTACCAATCAGGATGGCAAAAGAACACAGCCCCACCGAGATCGGTTCATCGTCCCTGCCGCAAGACGCGCGGGCTCTTATCGATTCGTTCCGCAACCGGTATCCGTTCCCTTTTGACCCGTTTCAAGAAGAGGCCATCAGCCTGATCGCTGAGGGCATCTCTGTAATCGTCTCCGCGCCAACCGGCGCGGGCAAAACCCTCATTGCTGAATTCGCGATCTACCGGGCCCTGGCTCATCAGCAGCGCATCGCCTACACGACCCCCATAAAGGCTCTAAGCAACCAGAAGTATGCCGATTTCACCCGTCAGTGGGGTGAAGAGATGGTCGGCATTCTCACCGGCGACGTGAAGGTGAATCCCCGCGCACCACTCGTGATCATGACTACCGAGATCCTCCGAAACAAGTTCTACGGGGGCGAGTTCCAGGGGTTTCACTATGTGGTGCTGGACGAATGCCACTACATGGGGAATATAGGGCGGGGGACCGTCTGGGAAGAGATTATCATCAACTGTCCTCCTGAAGTCCAACTCGTCGCCCTCTCGGCTACCGTCAGCAACATCGGCGAGATCGCTGAGTGGATCAGCCAGACGCACCGGCCGATCAGGCCCATCCACCATCCGGTCCGACCAGTGCCGTTGCAGTACCTGCTCTGCGATAAGGGGGGGCAGCTCTGGCCGCCGGAGCCGGCCTCGGCTCGGCGGATTCTACAAGCCTCCTTCTCAGACCGAAGCATGTCAGAGGGTCGAGGTATCGGCCGATGGGAACGACGTGGGGAACGACAGCACCGCATCTTCCGCCGTCGCGCGCTCGACGAAAGCATTGCCATTTCCGTATTGCGGGCGCACCACTGGCTGCCGGTCATCTACTTTATCTTCAGTCGATCGGGATGCGAGCGAGCCCTCGCTCGCCTCCTGGAGCGTGGCGAGCCGCTCTTAGATTCAGCCAGAGGTGAGGAGGTCGAGGAGGCGATCCAACGGACGCTCCTCGATTATCCGAGCATCAGCCCTGAGACCGATCTGAATAGGCTGATCCTGCGTGGGCTCCGTCGCGGTGTGGGGCTGCACCACGCCGGCGTCCTGCCGGCTTTGAAGCGGCTCACCGAGGTCCTATTTGAGCGGGGACTGGTCAAGGTCGTCTTTGCGACCGAAACCATGAGCCTGGGGATTCATATGCCGGCCAAAAGTGTGGTGATCGGAGGACTTCGTAAGCGGAGCGATCTCGGGTTCCGGAGCCTCACCGTGGGGGAGCTGACCCAGATGGCCGGGCGAGCCGGGCGACGGGGGATCGATCCTGAAGGGACCTGTCTTCTGGCGCTCGATTCTGCTGAGGCGGCCGAGGACGCAGTCCGCATGGTACGAGGCGAGCCGGAGCCGATCGAGAGCCGATTCCGGATCGGCTACAGCAGCGCTACCTTGCTGATCGCACTGTACCGAGAGCCGGAGGCGATCCGCAAGACCATCGAAAAAAGCTTTGGCCAGTTCCAGAATCGTCGGAAGATCGAGACCATCAGAACGGAACAGGCGGGAGTGATCCGCAGGCTAGCCGACGCCGAGGGCATAGCATCACCCTGTTGCTCGGTCAGTACGCTGATCGAGTATCGGGAGCGGCGCGCCGCGCTCGAGCAAGAGCGGGAACGGCTTATGGCGTTGCGGGTGGCGACCGCGCGAGCCGGCCGTACAGGGGGTCGTGGCCGTCGTCGTGGTCGTGCCCGACCTGGTCCCTCATCGCTCAGTTTCTTCACCGGAGAATCGGCGGATGAGGGCAGGGCGAAACTCGACGCGATGGCTCTTGGCCTTTCCCAGATGCCCTGTCACCGCTGCCCCGAACGGGGGCGCCGAGAGCGACAGATCAAGCAGTCGCGACAACTGGGACAGATGCTGGAGCGTCACCACCAGACGCAGCAGCAGCTCCAGGATTCCTACTGGGAACAGTTCCTGCGAGTTGTGGCGATCCTGCAGCACTTTGGCTACATCGAGAATGGGCGGTTGGGCGCGGAAGGTCTCCTCATTGCATCACTGCGCCACGATAACGAACTGTTGGTGGCCCGGGTCGCTTTCTCCGGTCTTCTGGATGGGCTTTCACCCGAGGAGCTTGCAGCGCTGCTTTCGTGCCTGATAGAGGAACCGCGAGCAACCGAGCAGGTGGCCGCCAAGCTGTTCCTCCGCGATCAGGCGCACCTTCGCCGGCGCGTGAAAGCGCTGGAAGGGCTGAGCCAGGAGGTGGACAGGGTCCAGCGATCCTACCAGGTCAACCTTCCAGTCTCGATGCACACGACCTATCTGGCGGCCACCCATCGGTGGGCCGCAGGCGAGGACGACTGGATTGCGCTGGTCGAGCAGAGTTTCGGAGGGCACGAGGGTGACCTTATTCGGGCATTCCGCCGACTGATCGACCTGTGCCGGCAGCTCGAAGAGAGCCCGGAGCTGCCGGCGGATCTGACGCGAACGCTGTCGCGGGCAACTGCGATGTTGGATCGTGGCATTGTCCTGGAATCCGCATTAATCTAAGAGGGTGATAACTACTCAGGTGTTTAGGCTGTAGGCTGAAGGCTGTTAGTCGTTGCGCATGGACCGAATCAAGGCGTCCAGAACCTTTTCGGTCTCCATCATTATTCGCGTCGCATTCGGAAACGCCTGGCTTATCTGTGCGCGTTCCTACAGTCTAAAAGACTACAGTCTATCTAGCTAGGTAGTTACAAGGAGCAATCGATGGTTACGCGACGCGTCACTACACCGCAAGCGATTGGGAGCGGGGGGTCGCCACTCGCGTCGCCCTACGAAGGGGTGGCGTTACTGGCGGACCCGATCCACCGCTATATTGTCTTCACCGTGCCGAAGGGTGACCGGTCAGAACGGACCGAGAAGGAGATCATTGATAGCCCGTGGGTCCAACGATTGCGCCGCATCCACCAACTACAGAGCAGTTGGTGGATCTACCCCTCCGGCGAACACAGTCGGTTTCAGCATGTCCTGGGGACCATGCACATGGCCGGCGCGTTCGCCCGACACCTCTATCCCAGCCTGAAGGAGACATTCGGGGAGGTCCTGCCGTCGAAGCCGTTCATCGAAGAACTCCTGAGACTTGCCGGGTTGCTCCACGACGTTGGACACGGGCCCTTCGGGCATTTTTTCGACGACCACTTCCTGCAGCAGTTTCACGTCGGCGGCGAGCGGCTGAACCACGAGATCCTGGGGATGGCTATTATTACGAAGAGGCTAGGGGGGATCATCAAAGCGATTCGCCGAAGCCCGAGCGGGCCGTTTTCGTCGAATGAGCGGCTTGACCCCAGGCAGATCGCCTTTCTGATCAAAAAGCCGGAGGCCGGCCCCGTGGCTGACTTTCCAGATTGGCTGCTGGCGCTACGCCCGCTCTTCTCCGGGATCTACACCGTGGACAACCTTGATTACGTCCAGCGAGATGCCTATATGACCGGCTTTTCGCTTGATATGGTGGACATCGAGCGGCTGCTGCTGTACACGTTTTTCACGCCGAAGGGGCTGACCCTGCACAAAGCCGGAGAGTCGGCCCTGATGCGGTTCCTGAACGCGAAGATCGCCCTTTACGTGAACGTCTACCATCACCGGACGACAAGAGCTATCGACCTGCACATACAGGAGATCTTCAAGGGGACGATGGCGCGGATCGCCCCGTATAATCCGTACAAAGCGCTAGACCGATACCTGGAGCTGACCGATTGGTTCCTGCTCGAGCGGGTCCGCGAGTGGGCCACCTCGAAGGATCCGCACGAGCGGGCGCTGGGAGCGGAATGGGGGAAGATCTTGGGCCGGAAGGTCAAGTGGAAGATGGCCTATGACTTCGTGTCCACCATCGAAGAGTCCCAGCGGATGGTCCAGTTTCAGACCGCCACACATCTGGAGGAGGCGATCCGCCGCCATCTATCCAAGCGTCTGTGTGGGATCGAGTTCAAGGTGGATATGGCCGCGCTTGATACCCGTCCCCTCAACCCGCTGGCGGAAGGGAGCAAGCAGATCTTCATGTACAATCCGGCCACTGGCGAGGTGTCGCCCAGACCCCTTATGGATCTATTTCGCGATATCCCACCCAAGGTGGCCCGCTACCGGGTCTTCACCACAGACCGGAGGCATGTCAAGGCCCTCAGCGAGGCCTCCGAGAAGGCACTGACCGGTTCCGCCGGCGAGTCGGTTCCGACGAATATTTGATCCAGATGCCCTCGATGAGCTATTCGCTTGGGTATGTCACTGTAGGGGCGCTGTTTGCTGCGCCCCTCATGAGCAGAGCAAGCAACGGTCCCACGGGCGCAGCAAGCAGCGCCCCTACGAACCGCCGTCAGTCCCTTCGCCTGAAAGAATTCGATTATTCCAAGGAGGGCGCCTATTTCGTGACGATCTGCACCCAGAACCGAAAGTGCCTCTTTGGTGATGTTGTGGATGGGGCGACGCACCTAAACGACGCAGGTCGGCTGGTTCAGACAGTATGGGACGAATTGCCTGCTCGGTGTCCCGGCGTATGCCTGGATGCATTTGTGGTGATGCCGAACCACGTCCATGGAATGTTTTTCATTGTAGGGGCAGGGCTTGCCCTGCCCTTGAAGGGCGCAGCAAGCAGCGCCCCTACGAGATCTAGACCCCACACGTTGGGGAATGTGCTGCGGGCGTTCAAGTCGATATCTGCGATTGGTGTCAATCGCGCCCTGTCGCGTTCGGGGCAGCCTCTCTGGCAACGGAACTACTACGAACATGTTATCCGTAACGAAGAATCCTTGAACCGCATCAGAGACTATATTGCAACCAATCCCTTCCGTTGGGAACTCGACCGGGAGAATCCGGCGCGTCAAGGCGAAGACGAATTCGATCGCTGGTTGGCAACATTTATCAGCAGGCCACCTGGGAGTCCAGGGCAGACTGCCTGAGAAAAGACCTGAACCTTACGAGAGGTGATCCTCATGGGGTGAAGTACCTGGACTCGTGTGAGGACTGTGTCGCCCTGTCCTCCGCGAGTTCACTAAGGCATCGTCAAAGAATAACATGTACATATTCATGATCCGAACAATGCACAAACCCCCTCTTTTCCCCCTTTCGAAAGGGGGATGAAGGGGGTTTGTTGCTTTGGTGGATGCAAATGTTAATTGTTGACGCCTCCTAAGCGGCTGAGGGTTCCCGGAAAGCCCGGAAAAATGTTTGACATCTTGGTGAGCGCATGGCAAGCTACGCTACGCGAAAACACTCCGGTCGTTCGACAGAGAGATGTGTAACATCGTGGTCAGGAATGCCGCGTGGAGGAACAGGCGATGATCTATATGATCGAGTTTGACCAGAAGCCAGGGATTACACGGAAGCAGGTAGCCGAAGCGTATCGGCGGTTTGCCGACCACTTCGCAAAGCTCCTCCCGCAGTTTAAACTCGTCGGTTTTTTCTCCCGTGACCTCTACATGGGGCATCGCCCTCAGTACCTTGCACTGTGGGAGTTTTCCGCCTATGCGGATCTCGATGCATGGAACAACCTCTGGACGACGGACGAGGAAGGGCGACGACTGGCCCAGGAGCTGAGCGAACTCGCGCAAGACTGGAATGCCAAGGTAATGGCTAAGCTCATCTGAGATCGCGCTCGCCAAGGCTCCAGAGCCTGGAGCCCCTTCCGCTTGACAAGCGTTGCATGATACCGTACATACTCATCAAGGGTCGCCCCCGCGCGGGGGCGTGGAGTGAAACGCAAGACATCACGGCGGTGTAGCTCAGTCGGTCAGAGCACGCGGCTCATATCCGCGGAGTCACTGGTTCGAGTCCAGTCACCGCCACCAACTCCTTACGAACTACTTCCAAGCAATACCTACACCTGCGGTACGCCCATACGCATGGAAGTCCGGACCCCCATCACCCCCCACCTGTATCCTCCCCCTCAAGGGGGGAGGAGTTCGCGTGAGGCGTCCCTTCCCCCCCACGAGGGGGAAGGTGAGGATGGGGGGGGACTTTCTGGGCAATATAAGACTACTTCACGGGGACGGTGAGAGGCTGGTCCTTCCCTGCGATGGTGAACGCCAAGGCCTTGGCCGGCATGGTCGAACTGAGGTTCTTCACGCGATGCACCTGTTTCGGCGGCTGATGAAACGTGTCGCCGGGCTTGAACGTGATGGGCGATTTCCCCTGGACCTCCAGGCTGACCGTGCCTTCAAGAAGATACGCCATTTCCTCCCCAGGGTGATAGTGGGACTGGGTCGCCGCTCCAGGCGCGAATTCCACCAAGGCCAGTACACCCTCTTTCCCCTCAATCCCTGCCAGATCTGTCTTGAGGAGTACGGTACGCTTCATCGGCTCCTGTTGCGCATTCAAAGCCTGAGTCCAGATCACCCCCAGCGCGATCCCAACAATCAAGGTCAAGGTAAGCAGTAAACCCATTCGCTTCATAGTTCCCTCCTTAATTCCCTAAAAGAGCGTCTGTCGTGTCTATCTGCGTCAATTGAGCCTTATCAGACCGTAGGTCGTAGGTCGGGTTAGCGCAGCGTAACCCGACAACTCGGCAAAAATCCTTTATATTTTCCCTTTGTATTCCCTGAAGCCGGCAACCAATTGCCGGAATGAGGTGGGCTTGTATTTCTCAAAGCTCTCTTCGTCCACGTAAACAAAGTCATAGGTCACATCCGACTGCACCCGGTTGATGTCCTCGCACCATTGCCGCAACCGCTCCATCTTCAGCGGCACGTCCGAGTCTTCCTGGCCTTTGGTCTCGACAATGACAATTCGCTTGTTGGATAGCTTGACCAGAAAATCCGGGTAGTAGTTGGAGATATCGCCGTCAGCGTTCACGTAATCCAGCTTGAAATGCACGGCCATGTAGTTCTTGCCGTAGGACACCACATCGTCGCAATCTTCCAGAAAGCGAGCGAACAGCAGTTCAAAGTTACTGTCCCCGATGATGCGGTTAAAGACACTCTTTTTCGGGATGAGGTAGCCCTGATCCTTGGCCACAAAGGGGCGCGTCTGCCGCAGCTTGATGGTGTCACGGATTTCGGCGTCGCCTTTGTCCTGCACGGTGAGGGCGTTGATCGCCTTCTTGAACGTCTCGATCAAGGTCTTGGTCGCGACCGGTTCTGACAGGTTGCGCAGAGTGTTGGGGCTTTCCAGGTCTACCGGCCGGTCAAACAACTGGTCCCGAATAAACGCCTTGACCTTGCCGTACAGGACATCGTAGCCGCTGACCAGCCGCAAGTCCTTCATCATGGTCTGCGCGAAATAACCGATCACGCTGCGGTAATCGGCAATGCCCGCCGTATCGAGAATGGTGGTGTGCGTCACCTCGCCGGAGGTGATGTCCTTGAAGACGATCTCCCGCTGCTCTTCCTCGCTGAACTGCAGGTACGCCACGCGCTGATATCCCTGCGCCCCCACATCCAGATCGCCCAGGTTCTTATATTCCCGGTAGACGCGGGGCGTCAACACCGGGATTTCAATGTCCAGCCCGTCGATGTCTTTCTTCTCGTTCTCCTTGTCAACCTCCACCACCAGCGGCGTCTTCGCTTGCGTGCCTTCGCCCATCGGCTTGCGCTCGAGCACCACACCTTCATCCTGGATGGATTCCACAAACTCCATAAAGGCATTCGTGCCGATCACGCTGACGTATTCCTCTACGCCGCCGGGATACATCTTGCGCAGGCCGCGCCCCAGGGTTTGTTCCGGCAGGATGTTGCTCTTGGCGGAATAGGCGCGTAGTCCCACAACGGTGGTGACGTTGCGCACATCCCAGCCCTCTTTGAGCACCATCACAGAGATGATCGCCTTGTGGGGATTGTCCAGCCCGTCAATCGAGTTGGCTTGCTCGCGCAGCTTGTCCAACTCTTCCTTACTCTTGCCTGACGTTGATTCGGAAATCTCGCCGTTATTCTTGGTGTGAATGACCAGTACCGAGTCTTTTTCAGCAAAATCAGGATAGGTGTTTCGCAGATACTCGGCCACGTCGTCGCAGTTGCGGGTGTCGTCGGTCATCACGAATAGGATGACTTTCTTACCCATCTTTTCGTGCTCGGCATACGCCTTGCGCCACTCGAGCACACCCAGGTGAATGTAATCGGTGTATTTCTCGGTGTACTTGGCGCTCTGGCGCTCCACCAGTTTGGCGCGGCTGGGGGCGTCCGGCAGGACAGGATGCTTGACCACATTCTGTTTGATGGCCTCCACCAGCGGGTAATCGGCGATGGTCTGCACGAAAATCGCGCCATTGTTGTGCCTGGGCGTGGCGGTTACGTCCACTTGCAGCGAGAGCGCAGCCCCTTTTTGCTTCAGCCGATTGTGGATGTCCTCGATCGATTTGAACCAGGCCATGCGCGGGTCATGGATGTGATGCGCCTCGTCGTTGAGCACCACAAGCTCGTCAATGTCCCGCACGATCATGCCCAAATCCACTTTGGAGTCGGTGGTCGCGCCGCTGGGCCGCTTGCCTAAGAAATAGTCCATCGTATCGTCATCATCTGGCGAGGGTGGAATGTCGTCCCCAGCATAGACGCGGTGGATATTGGTCAGAAAGATATTGCCGGTGGAGCGGGTGACGCGCACCTCGTCCTGCCGGTGCAGGGTCAGTTGAAAATCGTCGCGCCAGTTGCGCCCGTCCACGCCGTTGTCGGGAATGACCGGGTCGTCTTTCAAAAAGATGCGCAGGCCCTGAAAATCCTTATGGATGCGATCCAGCACGATGATGTTGGGCGCGATCACCAGAAAGTTGCGCGCCAGTTGCGACTCCGGCTCGTACAGTTTGTGGTAAAAGCTCCAGGCCAGCACCAGACTCAGCACCTTGGTCTTACCGGTGCCGGTCGCCATTTTCACCACGAACCGCCGCCATGTCTCGTCAAACATGCCGGTAGAGACCGCGCCGGAACTGTCGAAGCGCATCAGGTCGTATTTGTCCTGCACGCCCACGACGTCGTACAGATAGATGATCGTTTCCAGCGCCTCGCGCTGGGCGAAGTAATACTGGAACTCGCCCATGGGGTTCTCCCCTCGCCCTGACAAGGGAGAGGGGCCGAGGGTGAGGGTTTGCAGGTGCCGGGTGTTGAACCACCAGTTGAGCAGGCTTTTGCTGGTGTCCGTCGCCCCCACGTAACCGCTGTCCCGCCATGCCTTCACATCCTTGCGCAGTTGCGGCACCAGCGGCGGCATCAGTTTGTCCATGCTGGACTCCCGCAGGGCCTCATCCGCCGGAAACCAGCGCAGGGCAGGGTCGAGGATGGCATAGGGCGATTCGGGAAAATCAGGATGCAGCGCCATGTTCGATATCCTTGATCATCTGCCGGACGGTTTCTATCAAGACTGGGATACGCTCCTTGCAGATCGTATAGAGCTGCTCGGTATCCACATCGAAATAGCCATGAGCCAGAACATCCCGAAGTCCCATGGCCCCGCGCCATTGCACGTGCGGGTAGCGGGCAAAAAGATTGCCCCCCGTTTGCTTATCAATATTCTTGAACTCCTCTCCGGCGGCGATCAAGATCATACAGATGGCATCCATACGGTCTAATCCAGCCTCGTCGGCCGAAAAATCGCTCGGTTGGGAGATGTCGGCGCAGCGGCGGGGAATTCTCTCCAATGCCGTCAATACGGTTTGCAATCTTTCCAACAACAAACAGGAATCATACATAGGTCGCCTCCCGTTCGATTCTGGCTTTTAAACGTGGATTCATGGCGTCCCGCAACCGGACGACGTCCACCGGATGATTCAGGAAGGCTTCCAGATCCTGTTTTAGCATGGCGGTGATGAACAGATCGGGGCGATCAGTCTGGAAAACTACATCAACATCGCTGTCAGGTCTGGCTTCGTTTCTGGCGTAGGAGCCAAAGTAGCCCAGCGCGCGCAAGTGATATTCCGCTCCGTGGCGTTCTTTGAACGTCGCCAACAAGGCGCGCAGCCGGTCGGGGGTCAGAATCTCGTTGTTCACACCTTCACCTCCACAATCGTCATCGTGTCGGTGCCGAAGATGTCCACCACCTTGACCGCCAGCTTGCGCCGCCCCGGAGGACATTCGTGATAGACGCTGATCAGTTCCAGCTTGCGGTCTTTTTTGGTGCGGAAGGATTGCCACTCGTTCTCAAAGATGTAATCCCCGGTCCAGACTTCCTCGAATCTCCCCTCGCCCTCTGGGAGAGGGGCCGAGGGTGAGGGTTCGGGAGAATTTACCGGCACCCGAATAATCTCTCGCTTGCTCTCAAAGTTGAAATCCACCGCCCAGTAATCAATCCAGTCCGTCCATTTCTTTGTGAGCACTTCGCGGGTAACGACGCCGTTCTTGTCCTTGCTGACCTTCACCATCTGGCCTTTTTCCACGACGATCTTGCTGGCTTTGTCCTTGAGCGTCGCCTCCGCGTTGGCGATCGAATCCTGCGAATAAAAGACCGAGAAGTCCGTCAGCTCCACCGCCACGCTGTTCTTCTTGACGTGCGGCTTGACCTCGATGAACGAGACATCGTGAAAGACCACCTGATTCTTTTCCACTGCCCGCTTATCGAACACCTCGGCGGGGATGTACTTGGGGGCAATATCGATGCCTTTGGCGCGGGCTTCGTCCAGCACGTTGGGGAACAGCCCCATCTCGAACTCAAAGCCCAGAATGTCCACGCGGGTGATGTGCTTCTGACGGCATTCCAGGATCACCTCTTCCACGAACAGGCGCGTCACCGGCAAGTTGACCGGCCCCACCGCCACCAGCCGCCCGGCCTTCTTACCGTGGAAGGTGTTAAACCCCTCCGTCCTTTCGGCGCGGTAGGCCCGCAGGATCAGGTCGACGAAGGCGGCTTCCTTTTCCGCCACCATCAAGCGCTGTTGCTCCTGACGGCTGAGATTTCTCCCTTCGGTCGAAATGACAGCAACCTTGTCATTCCGATGGAGCGAAGCGACTGAGGAATCTTGTGTCATTCCGAGTGAATGCGAGGAATCGCCTTCTGTCATTCCGAACGAATGTGAGGAATCTATCCCGATATAGTGTTGGCGCTCGTACTTGCCCAGGTTCAGGATTTCAAAGGCGCGGTAGTCCTTGCCTTCAGCTTTCAGTTGCCGCTGGACGCCGATCAGCCGCTTGCGGGTGGTGTGGATGGCGAACTTGCCAAGGTCGCTGACGATCCACTTACGGCCGAGTTTTTCCGCCACAGCGGCGGTGGTGCCGGAGCCGCAGAAGAAGTCGGCGACGAGGTCGCCTTCGTTAGAAGAGGCTTTGATGATGCGTTCGAGCAGGGCTTCGGGCTTTTGGGTGGGGTAATCTAATCGCTCTTCTGACTGCGGCCCTGCAATAGATATATCATCCCAGAGATTCTGGACAACTTCTCCTTCATTTTCATCTAGAAATCGTTTTCTCTGAATTCTACCTGTTTTTTCTTTAGGAAAATATAACCTTCCTTCTCTGTCCCATTGCTCCATTTTTTCTTTGGAAATTGCCCATCCATTCTTAGGTGGTAAATATCCTTTGTATTCATATCTTAAATTTGGCCGGGGACTTGGGCTAGACAAATCTGCAATTCTATATTTCCGCCCACTATCGTCGGTATATTTGTAAAAGTCTCTAACATATTCCTCGCGTAGCGGTTTGGTTACATCTTGGAAAATGTTCTTATCAGTTTTGGAGTAAAAAAGAATGGTATCTGTTTGGGTTCCAAATTCTGTCGGAACCTTATTGGTTTGCCCTCTTCCGGTTTTTCTTTTCCAGATTATCTCGCTTCTAAGCAGGTTCGCCCGGAACATCTCATCCAACACCAAGCGAACATAGCTATTCACCCGCCAATCGCAATGCACATAGATGCTTCCATCCTCGGCTAGCAAATCCCGCATGAGCGCCAGCCGCTCGTAAATCATGGCGATGAAGGAATCGGCACCTTTGCCCCAGGTATCGCGGTAGGCAATCTCCTCCAGGATGCTGGGCTTTTTGGTGAAGGTGTCGTCGCCGATCTCGATGTCCATGGAAAAATCCGCGCCCACGTCGAACGGCGGGTCGATGTAGATCAGCTTGAGACCGCCCTGCTTTTCAATCTCCTCGCGCAGCGGGCCGTTCTTCAGCGATGAGAGGATCAGCTTGTTGTCGCCCCAGATGAGCTTGTTGGTCCAGCCCTTAAGCTGGCGGCCGCGCTCATCAAAAAGCGATCCTTGTGCTGACGTATCCTCTGGCCTTTCGGCGCGCGGCTCGTCCACCTGCTCGATCACCTGAAAGGGCAGGACGATACTGCTAACCTCGCTACTCTTCCCGTTCCAGACCAGTTCCACCTCGCGCTTGTCCTCGAACAACAGAAAGCGGTACTTATCCGGCAGCGGCTTGTCGGCTTCGATGTAGCGAATGATCTCTTGTTGCTCTTGTTCCGTCAGTCGTGGCATGAAACTTCTCTTTTTCTCGATGTCCTACCTAGTGTCAGACCGAGGGGCGCCCTGACGCTGGAGTTTACCGGAGCAGACCGTAGCCGATGAAGGCGCGCTGCTTGCCATCTACTCCAGTAAAAGTGAATGATAACCGATGATCTTTCCCGGATGCAAAACAAGCCAAAACGATTGCAAGCAGCGTGACTGAAGAGGCACGGGATGCGTCCGGTGCAACGACTTGTTCGGCTGCATCAGCCATTTCAGCTTAGGTCGATGTTGGAAAACGTTTTTTAACTTCGTCCATCACCCAGGTTGAAAATTGATGCTGAAGGTCCGTGATAAAGGACACTAATCTGTCAGGTTCCGAAAGGCTATATTCCTCGGTTTTCCAACTGAAATCCAACTGATCTTCCCTCTCGTCCCAGTTCTTTTCCCGATATTTCGTAAAAAAATAAAACAATCTAACCACAGTCTTTGAGAGTAACAATACGATTGAGAGATTGAACCAGGGAACATTAGGAAACTTCGGTTTCGAGACGATTTTTATCCAGCCATACGGACCGTCATATGTGAGTTCAAAACCAACAATCTTGCGACGGTACTTCGTAAAATACTTCGGTTGACCCCACAAACCATACATGGCTAAAGGATTCTCCGTCTGGTACGCCTCCTCCTCTTCTTCGACCGAAGCAAAATACTGATCCTTGTGCTTATCGAGCCATTCCCCGACTGGGATTTTTTTAGGCAAGGAATCCAGGTCTGTCTCAAAAGAGACGTCAATATCGTAAAGTTCAGTAAAATCCAAAGAATAATTATGTTTTTGAACATCATCCTTCGCCCGGAGTAGAATACCTTTTACTTCCTCTTTTGTACGATATCTCTCGGCGTCTTTCTTTATCATTTGCACAAGCGTTAGCGTTTGAGGCTGGATGCTAACAGGCGGCTCCATCGTTTCATCAAAATTTGCCGTTTGGAGAATACTTCTTATAGCCTCTGCTAACCGGTCTGCTTTTTGGGTAAACACTTCAGTAAAAGTAGCCTGCGTGACAAATACAGGAGTCTGAACCTGATTGGTTTCGAAGCGGTCTGAGATATAATCGATAATATCCTTATAGCGAATTGCCTCAAGCGACTCAACGCCCAACGCCTCAATAAAACTTTTCGTGAAGTAACTCAAATCTGCGTTTTGGTAAGAATATTGTTGACTAAGACTCGAGAAGAGAAAATAGCACGATTTGAAATGACCCACAGTTTTCATTAAGTGCGTTTCTAAATAGTTCTTATCTTTTACATAAGACTGCCCTGAGTGACACGCATCAACTACTTTTATCGTCAGTTTAGGTTGGAGGGTTCTTAGCCAATTGTCCATTTCCGAATTTTGAAGCGATGTCTGATGTAACTTGCTCTCGCTGAAATCGGAAAGGACATAAAAAAATTCGTTATCGCGGAAATCACCGTGGCCTGTATAGTAGAAAAAAACTTCCTCTATTGACGATTCTCGAAGATTGTCGACAACGCCAGAAATCTTCCTTTTCAGATCCGCGGACTGAACGTCGCCAGTGAATTTAAGAATTTGGTCATATTTTTCCGTTGCTTCTACTACTCGAATCATCGACTCAACATCACGATCGCAAGCAGGGAGATTGCTAAATTGATCTCCGTACACGCTCACTCCGATTAGTATGGCCAGTTTCATTATGATCTACCCCTTATGCAGCCGAACTACAATTAGGCAGACCGGCCTAATCTGTTTAGGGCCGACGGGCTCGCGGCCTGACCTGGCAGGGGCCCCATCCCCCCTGGGCGCCTATTGCTGCGTGGCTGCGGGGGTTTTGGCGGCACAGCGGCAGCGCCGACAGCCTTGCTGTCGAGACCAGCTTGGAGCATCAGCCGGCGACCACCAGCCGGAATCTCAAGCGCGACGTGGGCAGCGGGCTCGGGAAGGCGATCCGCCGGACTTCGAACACCACCCCACCCTCGATTAAGCGCATGGGTGTAGATCATGGTCTGTCCCCTGTTATCCTGTTAGGCAGCAGGCCAAACCGCAGCGCTCTCACTATCACCGAGCCCACCCGCTGCCGCCACAGCCTGGGCATGGGCTTCCCATACCTGGTTCACGTCCTGACCCTGTGCACCTACCGCAGGTAACAACGGCCATAACATCCTCCTTGCTACAGATAGTAACGTTTTGACTTTCCGCGGCCTCACTACTGAGCATACGAGCCGGCATAGTATGCGCATACAGCGTGAACACGTCCATGGGTGCGATTTCGATTGGGAAACGTTTGCTATGCTGTACCGGATACTTTGCCAACGTCTTCAATCTCCCGAATAAGTGCGGGAAGATTAGGACGCTCAAAACTCATGTTCAGCGCAGGAATACGGTGGTGTTTGATGTCCGGCGGAATATGCTTGTGATGAGGTAGCATGGAAGCCAACGTCGGGTCGTTGGGATGTGGAAAATCATCGTACCAATACAGCCGCTCTTCGCCCCGATAGACCTCATAGCCATACGAGATGATGAGGCCCGCGTCAAAATCCACTTCTTCTCTCATGCGGAGTCGTAAGCCGTTGGTAAACATCACGTCGCCTTCGGCAATCCCGGTGTACTGGCTATCCGGCCAAACGGCAACTGTGGATCTCTGGATGTTGGGCTGACTGAGCAATTCCGCGATAAGGCGGCTATAGTCGCCAAGAGACTTGAGCGGGTTGGCCGCCATCAGTAAGCCGGCTGAACACGCAAGACTTGCGACAGCTCTTGCCCTTCCAGCAGCTTACGGTAGGCGTCTTTGCGCCGTTGCCAAGTTTCGTAAATCCCTTTCCAGCGGCTGAAGTCGGCGCGGGTTTCGTCATAGGCGTCATAGTCAGCCAACTTGCCCGACATAAGCGCGGCGTAAAAGTCATCACTCAACACGCCGTATTTTTCTTCATAAAGGGTCAAACGGCGCTCAAGCAGTTTTATCTCGATGACCAGCTCGTGGATTTCCATTTCCAAACCTCCCGCCTACCCAATTCTACTACCGATTGCCCAAAACGTTCCCTTGACGCCGTTCTGCAGCCGTAGGTCGGGTTAGCGTAGCGTAACCCGACTACTCGGCCCACCAGACCTCGCCCTGCGAGATCACCATTGCGAGCGCCGAAGCGTTCGCCTCGCTGCCGCCTTCGCGAAGTCGTTATCCGCCAGCGGGCCATCTCCGCAGACCCGGTCCAGCGCCTCCGTGACTTGATCTGCGGCATGCCGGGCCACGTATTCCTTCGGTGCGTGGCTATAGAGCTGACTGCGAGACTTCTTGAGCGCCCGCGCCAACTTTTCAGCATCAGCGAACACGTCGTCTGGGATAGAGATGGCCGTTTTCATACCCGTAGTATAACCCAGCTATGGCAATCCTACAACGCGCCCCCAAGGGACATGCGCGTAGCCCACTCGTGGCACCTCACGCCACCCCCAGATCCGCCTTGGGCTCGCCGCCTAATTTGGCAGGGGCCCGATTTCCACTGGGCGCCAATCGCCGCGTGGCTGCGTGGTTTTGACAGCAAGGTGGCGACGCCGGCAGCCTTGTTATCAAGACCGGCTTGGAGCATCAGCCGGCGACCATCAGCCAGGATCCCAAGAGGCTGTCGCGTGACAGCCGTGGGCGGTCAAGCCAGTTGATCGTATTGGTAGTGCCCGAATTTGAGTTAGGCAGCAGTCGCAAGGGCGAGGATTTTCTTCTTCACTACTTTCGGAAAGTCCACAAAGACAAAAAGCCCCTTGTGGTAGAGGTAGTCTTCGCCGCTCTCATCGACGATGCGCACGAGATCATCCTTGGCAGCTTTTGGATCCGGAAGGATATGATAGACTTTGCCAAGGATGAGTGACGCCTCATAGTCCGTATTATCGATACACAGCACAAACGGCTTCATCGGCGTTTTCATGCGTCCTCCAAGTAGCGTTTGATTCTCAGGTCTCTCCTACCAATCCCATGCGCTTCATACCAATGCAACTCTACCCTCCGCAACGCGCCGTTCGGTAGGCGAACGGTGGCAACGCCCTTTAACTTCCGCCATCGACCTCGACCATACGCCTTGCGAAGGTAGGAGCGCACTCGAATGGATGGGCCGGACGCGATAACCTCAACGTCTGCAATTGGGTCAACGACCTCAAGCCTCATCGACCCCTGTAGTGCAGGTACTGTTCATCAGGTAAGTCGCGACATTGGGAAACACCATCCTGAATCCCGCAACCCCCAGCTCCTGAATTAAGTAAGGTGTCCCCGAATTCCGCGTTATGCGTGTGTCGTCATCTTACATTTGCCGTAGACGAATTCGGGATCGAGATCAACTCCACTGTCCCATTCAATGGTGTCGAAGGCAACCCGGACGCACTTGAAATGCTCATACTCTCGTATCCGTTGAAACACCCCAAAACCGAGATACGGCTTCATGTCAAGCATACCGTGTTCGCCATTATCGAACGCGATAGCAAGGGTAAAGTCTTCCTTGGGAACGACCTTTGACACAGACGGATACATGCTCTCTGCTCCCTACTGAAGCGGTTGAATCTTGAATGGGTTTTCTCCATTCATGGTGAGGTTCCAGTTCTGCCATCAGCTCTTCCTGGTGAAGTTCTGCCCATGCCAGGACCAGCTTCTGTTGCCTTCGGGGCAGATTGCCGTCGATGATTTCGCACATGCGAATGTCTACCGATGCCTTGTACTCATTGTAGTAGACGTGGAAATGCGGTGGAGTGTGCTCGCCAGGGGAAAAATACATCCGAACAATTATGCCATAAAACATCGAGATCGTCGGCACTCACTTCTCTCCTGGTCCGCCTAACTACTGCGCATACTGACCGGCATCGTATGCGATTACAGCGCGAATACGTCCATGTGATTCTCGTTTCGATTCACACACTTGTCAACCATATCCCCAACGCAGGTGTGGGGAGAACGTTCTTTCTATACCCGATGCACGCCTTCTACGGGGTGAGTCACATGCCGGAGAGGAGCGCTAGCGGATCACCGGTCAGGAGCGCCTAGTGGTTCGATCCTCTTCTTCAGTCAATCTTTCTACATCTTCAAGTAACTTACCCAGGTCTTCTTCGATGATGCCCCATACGATCGTGTGGTCGATGCTGTCGTAGCCATGTACGAGGATATTCCTGAACGACGCGATGTTGCGATGCTCCCGTATTTTGCCGAGTAGAGCGGGATGGTCCTTCCTGATTCTATTCAGCGCTTCTCCAAGAATCTCGAACTTCCGCTCAACACCACTCCGGAGTAATTCATCCTGCTCATATTCGTCAAACGTCTTTCCACGGACGAACCGGAGAATGGCCGAAGCAGCTTCTCTGATATCGTAGAGGTACTTGAGGAGTTCATCCTCCATATATGTTCATCCTCTCCTTGAGAACCTTGCGGCGGAAATAGGGATTTCTGAGACCGCTGACCGTGAGTAGGTCAATCTTGCACCCCAAGGTATCTTCGAGATAATGGAGCAGTCCGAAGAATCTCTTGGATGGGTGCAGATGGGGCTCCTCGAACTCAACGAGGAGATCAACATCGCTTCCAGCAGTTCCCGCGCCGCGCGTGAGCGACCCGAAAAGGTCTAGCCTCTTTACTTTGAATTCTCTGCAAGCCGGCACTGCAACTCTCTTAATGTCTTGCAAAGTCATCAATGCATCCTCCGAATCGACCCAGGCTCCCTATAATCGAACTGTGTGGGCCGCTTTAGAGACCGATGCAGGCCAACGGCCTATCTTCAAAGGCGGCACCACTATTCACCGGCGAATTTATTCGCAATATCGCACTCTTACCCCAACCGGTCAAGACTCCTCCGGCCGACAATCGCTGGTGGCTTCGGTGGCCTTATCTCAGCCGCCCTATAGGCGATCAGCAGGGCTATTGGCCCCTTCCCGCCTCGATTCAGGATGTGCGCACAAATCATCGTCGTGCTCACATCTTTATGTCCCACTAATTCCTGCCGGTCAAGGCGCATTCAGGCTTTTCCGTCCAGGCGGTTCACGCTTCTCTTGCTTTGTTACGCTTTTCTTGGCTCTCCCTGAAGGTACGTGCTTCAGCTTTCGGCGTGTCTGGCCTGGCAGCTTCATGTCCAGGAGCGGTAAAAGCAATTCACGCCAGTTATCGACCGACCCCATGACACCGTTAATTTCAAGGCTGTCTTCTCCGTAATACACCTGGAGCTTTTCGTTGCAGCAGCCGCATTTCAATAGAAACCGGGGATCTCTCTTCCCCTTCTTAGTCCTATGAAATACTCGGATATCCCAATACCCATCCGGGCGGGTTTGGGCAATCTTGCGATTCGTTCCCATCGATTTCCTCAACATCTCAACCCCTTCTATCTTCCCCCGCCCACGCTTTCACACGGCACCCCGTTGCCATCGCTGTCCAGGCCGCTTACGGCTATAGCGGAGGTAGGGCTTATCGCTGGGGTATCTGTTCCAGTCGGCGGTTTTACGCCGTCGTCAGTCGGATATCGAGAGAGCTCCCGAGGACTCGCGGGACCTTGAGCAGCGTCTCGATAGTGACATGGCCTGCATTGTGTTCGATCCGGATGATCGCCGCCGCGATCCGGGTCTGGCTGAGCGTTCGTTGCCGACGGAGCGCAGCGATCTACTGAGCATACGAGCCGGCATCGTATGCGCATACAGCGCGAATACGTCCGTGTGATTCTCGTTTCGATTCAAACACTTGTCAACCATATCTCCAACGCAGGTGTGGGGAGAACGTTCTTTCTACGCCCACTGAACAACAAGGATCACACGCAAGAAATGGCGCGTCGCGCGCTATGTCTTGTCGCGTGGATCCGCTTGTTCTACGTTGGTCGCCTCCTCGCCATCTGAAGTCCAGGAAGCGCCGAGAATCCAGTCGGCAACGCGGGTGCGGATGCGGGTGAGGCGTTCCTCGTTGAGCTCCCCGATGGTCCCATGCAGGATGTCGGCGGAGACGACGGCGATGCGGGTAACGCGAATCACGCTCGTGGCCTTCAGGCCCGTGCCAGCAAAGTCAGGATCTGCCTCACGGACCACCTCATCAACACCGGTGACTTCGTGCCAGAGTTGGGAGGAGATCATACAGACAGGCCAGTCGTCATAGGGACCGGGGAGTCGGCGCAGTACCAGTGTTGGGCGCAACCTACCGACCGCTTGGTCAGTCTGCGGGAAAGAGAGAAGTGCAAGCTGGCCGCTTCGAATCATCGAAGGGCTTCCTTGATATCAGCGAGAGTGTACGGCGTTTCTTCCTCTTCCATCCCCCTCATGGCCGAGTCCAGGGAAAACGCCGACCACGCGACTTCGTCCTTCCGTGCTGTATGTTCCTGTCTGCGAGATTGGAGAAACTCTACAAAATCCAGCACTTCCCGCTGAGCAGATGCAGGCAGCGATTTCAGGCGTTGGACAATGGTCTCAGTTGTTGTCATAACAATCACCTCGCATGATTACAATACCACATTGGTTACGCCGGGGTGCCTGAATGAACCTCGCCTAGAGCCCATGGCTTGATTTTCGCCAGCGTCTTGGCGAGGGAATCCTTGACCTTGGCTGCGTCGTAGTCCATCTGCAAGCCGATCCAGAAACTCTCGGACATGTCGAAAAACCGCGATAGACGCGGACCCGTATCGACGGTGATGGCGCGGGCGCCGGCCAGCCGCTGCAGTCACGTCAGCGGTCCACTCCAGCCAGTTTAAGCGCTTTTTCGTTGGTGTTCTTCCATGTAAGCTCGCAACAGGGCATTGATCCGAGTTTGATAGCCTGGTCCTTTTTTCCTGTACCAGTCAAGTACGTCGCTATCGATGCGTAGCGTCAGTTGTTCTTTACGCAACGCTGGCTTTAAGTGCCGCCGGACAATTGCACGGGCAAACATCTTGGGCGTTAATTCCGGCGTATCGGACAAATCTATTTCCGCATCCTTCAGCGCATCGACGCGCTTCCAATCAGTGTGCGATTTTTTCGTAATAGTTGATTGCTTCATTTCTTGTTGCCTTTCTCACAGAGATGATGCGGATGATATCATCCGTCATAGTTGTGAGTGTAGTGACATCCTGTAGCTACGTCAAGCCTGACGTTCTCTTTAAGGTGACTGACGATCTAGTACGCCAAACCTGGGAGGCGGTCAAGTACTTTTCGTGGCTTTTCGTGGTGAATCAGGGGCCGGAACTGGCTTTTCGAGGGAAAGGGTGGAGGCGTCCAGCAATCTATCACGGTCGGGTAGTCGCCTGGTTGGGCCGTTAATTAGGCACCGTTGCGGCACCTATCTCCTCGACCGGTCAACTTTCGAGACTCACGCATGAATCGCTTGTGCCACCAGCCGCACCCCCAGCGCCGCACAGACTTTTGCGATGGTGTCGTAGCGCGGCTTGGCATTGGGTCTGAGCGCCTTGTACAAGGCTTCGCGGGTCAGTCCGGATGCCTTGGCAATCTCGCTCATGCCACGCGCCCGAGCGATGTCCCCCAAGGCCGACGCCAGCAACGCCGAATCGTTCGCTTCGAGAATATCCGTCAGGTACGCCGCAACGGCCGCCTCACTGTCGAGATACGGCGCGGCGTCAAACTCAGGCAAGTCAGCCACCTTGATACGTTGGGTCATGGCCATCTCCTTCACTTAGTCCAATAGCGCCGCCAATGCCTTGGCGCGCTTGATGTCAGTCTTCTGAGTGCGCTTGGAGCCGCCGACGAGCAACACAATCACCTGACCGCCACGCTGCACGAAATAGATGCGCCAGCCCACGCCGAAATGAATGCGCAACTCCGACACCCCGTTGCCGACCGGCTCCACGTCCCCCATCAAGCCGCGCTCGAGACGCTTGATGCGCGCCGCGATCATCCCGCGCACCGACGCATCGGACAGGCCGTCCAGCCATTCGGTAAATTCGGGCAGGGGCTTGATCAAGAGCATAGGAAGAGTGTAATCGAACGATTACAGCTTGTCAATGATCATTCACTCCGCCACGAGCATTCACGCCGCCACGACACCCGCACAGGCGGGGCATAACAATCACGCTCAGCCGTGTGAGTGGAGCGAGCGTAGGTCTGGAGCGCAAAGTTAAGCGGCCGACTGGTCGACGCGCTGGGCGGTTTTCTCGGTCTCAATCAGCCGATCCTGGTACTGTTTCTGTAGCTCCATGTAGTGGGCCACCAATCGGGCGGGATCATGGGCAAAGCGCGCTGAGATGCGGTGGCGCACATCCCGTCTCGTCGATGACCGGGTCACTCTGACTCTGTTTCATCGCTACCTCCGAGCAGTTCCAAGGAGACGTGTGGTTTGGGCATGGATCATGGTCGTGCTCGCATCCCGATGGCCAAGCAACTCTTGGATTGTCCGGATGTCGCCTGCCTATACATGGTACGCAGGCAGGTCAGCCCTCTGAGGCGAGGGGTCTTGGAGTACCCTGGTTCCAGTGGGATGGCCCATGCGGTCCTCCCGCTCCGAGAGACAAAGGTTGTGACGATCCTTACTCCAAACCTGGGAGGCGGTCAAACCTTTTTGGTGGCGAAACAGGAACCGGAACGTAGCGCCCCGGCAGGACGGCGAGAGAAAATATAACTAGAGGGATTTTAACGGTTCTATAATGAACTACCCCGCGGCAAGCCACGGGGTATCGCCTTTTGTTCTGGCCCGTCATTCCGTGCGTGACACGGAATCCAGTCGGACCCTCTGGATACCGGCTTCCGCCGGTATGACGAACTCGCGGCAAGCCGCGGGGTATCAACCCTCAACGGAATGCAGCGCGAAGCGCCGACGTAGCGGGTCAGGTTGAACGATGTGTTGGGACGTTGGTAGAAGGAACTATGCCTATCCGGTTGACACCCAAGACCACTAGCGGTAGTGTTATGATGTATGAGCGTGCGCTTGGCCTTTCCCACGACGCTGCTGGAAATGCAGCACATGTTCCCAGACGAGAACGCTGCGGCGGC